>Ga0209164_1000172_pt1 | contig 205634 bp, 167 predicted proteins | sample MTBNYHSulfiMetaG_FD_187458 | JGI IMG/M metagenome (GOLD analysis project Ga0209164, IMG submission 187458) | Enrichment culture microbial communities from rom New York Harbor, USA that are MTBE-degrading - MTBE-NYH (New York Harbor Sulfidogenic)... | ecosystem: Environmental > Aquatic > Marine...
GTCAGTCATGGGAGCTGGAAATGAATGGCTGTGAAAGGATTTTGTTTTAAATTGCATGAATAATTTCCTACCCGCCCTACACTAATTTTTCAATGGGTAGGTGTCTCACTTACATTGACACAGAGGGGGCTGAACAGGGCGAAGTATTCTTTCCTCCCTTTTTTCCCCCAATCAAGCAAGGCGGCTTTCCTTTGCAGGTCGGCCAGGATATCTATCCCTACCTTGTTGACGCTCCATTTCACTTCACCAAAGAGGATTGTATTATCGTCTTCGTTCAAACCGACTATGTCGATTTCCGCGTCTTTTGTCCACCAGCGGCCCACTTGGCTAAACTTCAGAAGATCCAGAAAGCCTTTTTTAACGTAAGAGCGGCAAACCGCCTCAAATGTTTGGGAAGTAAAAATTTCCAGGCGTGGTTTGATCTTATTTTCGATCAAATAATCGAGTTCGCGTTCCTCAATAAAGCTTTTGTTGGGGAAGATGAAACTGAACCAGAAGCGGAAAAAATTGTCGTCTAAAAGATAAACTCCTTTTTTGCTCTTCTCAAACGATTTTTCCGTGATCGGCACTTCTCTCTGGATGATCTTCAGGTCAGTCAGGACGGAAAGGTACTTGCCGACCATATTCTTGTCAAAACCGGTTTCATTGATGATTTCGCCGGCGCGGGTTTTCCCCATGGAGATGGCGCGCAGGATGGCAAAGTAGTTGCGCGGTTCCCGCAGTTCCTCACGCAGAATAAATTCCGGTTCACTGAAAAGATACGCTTCGGGTACCAGCATCCGGTTCCGGATGTTCGACCAGAGGTCGGCAGCTGGGTCGAACTGGATGAGATAGGCAGGGGTGCCGCCGAGCATGGCGAACATATGCATGAACTCGTCATCGGGTTTGCCGGGGAAAAATTTCCTTGCATGCCAGAAGTCGAGCGGAATCACGAGCATCTGGCCGGTCCTTCTGCCGAACAGGGGGGATTTGTAATCCAGAACTTCGGATTCCATCATGCCGATGCTGGAGCCGAGCAGGACGAGATAAATACCGGAGTCCTTCAGTTCTTCATCCCAGCCCTTCTGAAATATGGAGGGGACTGCCCGATTCGCTTCTATGAGGAAGGGGAATTCGTCGATGATGACAACAACCTTCCCTTTTTCCTTGAGGTAGCGGAAGAACTCATGCCAGGCGCCAAAACCGCGCGACAGCAGAAATTCGTCATTATAAAGAAGGCCCACTCTTTCCGAAAGAGACTGCAGCTGGTCCTTTTCCGGCGCTTTATCCGCCAGGAAATAGACATGTGGGACACCCCTCGCGAATTCCTTGACTAACGAGGTTTTGCCGACGCGCCTCTTGCCGTAGAGAACAATAAACTGGGATTTCTCTTCCCGGTAGGTCTTTCGTAAAAACTCAAGTTCATATTCTCTGTTAATAAATTCCAAGATTTCCCCCTGATTAAGTTACTCGTAAATAATATACTTTAGAGTAACATGTGTCAAGATTCCAGGGTGGGTTATTCGGGGGATCTACATACTATTTAGCTCATGGGTGATGGCAAAAGTTCCGTAGGTTCGCAGGTTGGGTTGAGCCCGGCGAAACCCAACGGGTATTGTGGCAGAATGAAAATTATGTTGCCGTGCCAATATCCGTAATGTTGGGTTTCGTTCCTCAACCCAACCTTGTATCTACATGCTACTTCCATCAGCCATCAGCCCTTTCTATTGAGCCATTCTGTACCTGACTGCCACGGTGTCCGCCCCTGCTGAGCTGACTTCCTGACCGAAAAATGCGTTGTTGATGGTCAATGTATTCAAGGTTTCAAATATGTGTGATGTCTCACTGTCCAGGGATTGCTCCTCTTCCATCTTGATTTCCCGGTCTGATGCGGATGCAAAATGATCGTCTGCTTCAACAAGATTGATCGTATAAGAGACTTTCTGGTCCCCGATTGTTACCGTGCCGGCGCCGTTCGGGCTGTAAATGGCCAGATAGCCGATTGTCTCGGTCGTATGGCCGCTGGTCATGAGTGCTTCCTCTTCAAACAGGGCGGCCTGAAATCCCAGGGAAGTTACTTTACGCGCCCGCACGGTCGCAGTATCCACACCGTTATAGGTCTGCATCGTCATATAGACGGCGGGGGTTCCGGCTAAGGGTTGGGGGAAATTGATATCGAACCATAATCCGGTGTCATCGATTTTAAATGTACCGACTTGCCATATGCTGCCGTCCGCCATTTTGTAAACACCGGGTTCCATAACCAGCCAGGAGGCGTCTTCCAGTTTATGAATGCGGGCGTCTTTGTCTTTTAAATAAAGCCATTCCTGAAATTTGATATCAAAGGAACCGTTGGTGACGTTGCGCAGACGGATGACGCCGGGGTCAGCGTCATTAAATGAGGGAGTACCCGCGATGACCACCGGGTACGCAAGCTCTTTGGCCACCGGCACGGTGTACCAGACATCGGTAAAAGAGGTGGTGGAGTAAAAAGAGGGCCGCTGTCTCAGGCTGAAGGGATCGCCTCCGAGATAGCTGGTTGCCTGGGCAAAAAACTCTTTACCGATCTGCAGGGCATTGACGGTCTCAAGCAGATGCCCGGTTTCATCATCTGCGGATTGTTCTTCCTGCAGCTTGAGTTCCCGGCCAAGAATGGATGTGAAGTTGGAGCCGGTCTGGTTCAGGGCAAAACGGTAAACACTGTCATCCCCGCTTAATTCACCCGCCCTGCCGGGGGAACATACGGCCAGATAGCCGATCTTTTCAATGGCATGACCATCCAGCGAGGCCTCTTCTTCAAAGAGGGCGACTTGAAATTTCGCCTCGGTAAGATCCTTCACTCTGACAATAACCGGCTGTGAACCATTGTAAGTCTGAACTGTTAAGAATAAATAAGGCGTGGCCGGAAATTGGGCGGCAAAATAAACCGCTTTCCATATAGTGGAACTGCCTGAGGCGTAATGTTCAAAAGTGCCCGCCTCCCAGATGGAGCCGTCATCCATAACGTGCACCCCTTCTTCGATTGCCATATAGGAGTTTTCTTCAAAACCGTGGGCCGCAAGGCCTTGATCGGCCAGATACTGCCATTCCTGGAATTTTATCTCAAAAGAGTTGCCGGTGATATTCTGCAGGCGTACCAGGCCCGGGGCAACATCGTTGTGGGAGGACGGACCGGCAATCACCACCGGACTGGTAAAACCTGCATTGAAGTTTACGGTTTGCCAATTGTTGTTGAATGTTGCGAACCCTTTCACTCCTGCGCCGTCCGGATATGCTGGGGTGGAAAAAAACGGGGCGGCAGCTGCCGGCTCATTGTCCTCACCATCAGGGATGCCGTCACCATCGGCATCATCATCAAGCAGGTTGATAATGGTGTCGGCATCGTAATCAGCATCCCAGTCCTGGCCCCACAGGTCAAGCTCATCGCCGTCACTCAGGCCGTCATTGTCGGAATCAAAGGCGTAAGGGTCGGTACCATAAAAATTTATCTCGTCGGCATCGCTTATGCCGTCACCATCAGAATCCGTGCTGTCAACGTCCAGATAGACTGCTGCATGGGTATAGGCAACTTCTGTGGAAAAATCGCTTTCCGAGGTGGTGGAATAAGCGGTGGCGGCGAGATAATAGGTTTTGCCGTCTTCGAGGGTGGCAATGACATTTTCCAGTTCACAGGAGGTGACATTGCCTACATCCTTGAAGGTGCTGTATTGGCCGGAGGCGCTGCCGTAATAGATCTTGTAGCCGGCAACATTTTCTATGGGATCATTGGCCGTCCAGGTTAGGGTAACAGCGTGGCAATCGGTTGGAGTGCAAAAAAAAACGAGCAGGAAAAAGGATAAAAGGATTGGTGGTGTATGGTGGTTTTTACGCCCTGACTGAAATGAATGAGTGGTTGGCAGGAAATAAAAAAAATTATGCAGCACTGACAGGAGGAATTTTAAAATTGATCTCATTGTGTAAAAAAATCCTTAAAATCTATTACATTGTATAAAAAAATCAGATAAGTATAGAAAAGCCTTAGATAACAATAGGTTGGAGTGTTGAGCGGGCTGGTGGCGAGGTCAACAACCACAAGTTTATACATTTATCGTGCCAACTTTCTCGATAAGTTGGGTGGGGAGTTAAAGAAGAGAAAACAAGACAAGGGAAATGTTAGAAATGGAGGCGAATGGGCTTGGCGGGATCGTCATAAGGCAAGCTGCAATCAAGCGGGATGCGATGTGGTCTCTGTTTGACGACACAGGCGGTTTGTTTTGCGTCAGATTTCAAGTGAACATCTGTGCTGCTATGAAAAATTTGTGTATTTCCAGACAGATTTGTTCAGCGCTCTATGTCGGTGTTTTGAGACATGTCAGCGGATGTACCCCTGTTCTTCCAGGTAGAGCAATACCTCCTGGGCTGCCTCGGCCGGGGTCATTTCGCTGGTGTCAATGGTTATCTCAGGGTTGGCGGGGGGGGTGTATGGGTCGGAAACTCCTGTGAATCCAGGAATTTTTCCGGACCTTGCCTTGGCATAAAGTCCTTTTCGGTCTCTTTGTTCGCATACCTCCAGCGGGGTTGCCATATATACCTCGATGTAGCCGCCGCATTTGCTGATCAGTTCCCGGTTTGCCTGGCGGGACTCTTCATACGGGGCTATGGGGGCGCACAGGGCGATGCCGCCGTTTTTCGTTATTTCACTGGCGACAAAGCCGATCCTGGTAATGTTGAGATTGCGGTGTTGGCGGGAAAAGGTCAGCTCGCTGGACAGGTTTTTGCGCACAATATCACCATCAAGAAGGGTGACGGGGCGGTCGCGCATTTCCAGAAATTTCACCATGAGCACCTTGGCCAGCGTTGATTTGCCGGAACCGGACAGGCCGGTAATGAAAATGGTAAACCCCTGTTTGGAGCGGGGCGGAAAGGCTCGTCGCAATTCGGAGACAACTTCCGGGTAAGAAAACCAATCAGGAATTTCGAGACCGTTTTCAAGACGCCGCTGCAGTTCGCTTGAGGAGATGGTTTTCACCACCATATCATTGTTTATCTCTTTCAAGGGCACATACTGGGCCTGGTCTTCCACATAGACCATTTTTTCTTCGCCAATCATCTTGATGCCGATCTCGTCTTCATACTGTTTGACCAGTTTCTGGGCCGCGCCGGCCGGGTAGAAATTTTCTTTATCAAGCTGGCTGGCAAAGGGATCACCGTGATCGTCAGCCACCAGGAAATGGCTGCAGCCGAAATTTCTTTTGATAATGGCCTGCCAGAGGGCCTCCCTTGGGCCGGCCCAACGCTTGGCCAGGGGCAACAGCCCCAGGCTGATCATGTTCCGCGGGAATTTTTTTATGAACTCCTGATAGCAGCGCACATGGGTGTAATGGTCCAGATTGCCCGGATGGTCAAGCCCGGCAACGGGTTGCAGAAAAATGTTGGCCCCTGCCTCGCGGGCTGCTTTCAGGATCATTTCCTTGTGGGCGCAGTGCAGATAGGCGTCGGTGTGAAAGCCAATGACATGGCGCCAGCCGTTCAGGGAGAAGCGGCGATGGCTTTCTGCCGGTGAGAGGCGTATCTCCTTGAAATCATAATGGATAGGAAGGCTGATTCCTTCAAGGGTGCCGCCGGCATACCATTCATTGGTGTTTTCATAGAGATTCTTTACCCCGGGATGGAGCTTTGCCTCGTCAGTGCCGAATATTGCGGCTGCCTCCTGTCTTTTATCGGGCTGCCAGATGTCGGAGATGGTAAGGATGGCCAGCAGAAAGCCTTCCTGGTCGTTTAATCCCAGCTTGTCGCCAGGCTTCAGGGAACCAGCGATTTTCCCTGGAACATCAAGGGTGATCGGCATGGGCCAGACGGTATTGTCGGTAAGCCGCATCTGTGCAAGAACGCTCTGGTAGTCAGCCTGGTTCAGATAGCCGTCCAGCGGGTAAAAGGCACGGTTCAGCAGGAGTTCCAGGTCGCAGAGCTGCCGCAGGTTCAAGTCGAAGGCGGGCAGTCCGATGGCTTCCTGTTTCAATGCTTCACTGCGCCTGAAATGGACAAGCAGGCTTTCCGAGTAGTCATTCATTACAGAATTTCTCCCTGGTAGAAAGTGTATTTTTGATTTTTATATTGGCGTATTACGAGGTGTGTGTCTGATGAAAATCAGGTCACTTTAATCAAGGAGAGCTCAGAATGCAAAAGAATTAGAATTATTCCTTGAAAAGACTGGGAACGATATGGTGGCGGTTGAGCAGTTTGTAGAAGTCGGTACGGTTGCGTTTGGCCTGCCGGGCGGCTTCCGTGACGTTGCCTTGGGTTGTCTTCAGCAGCTGCACGAGATATTCCTGCTCAAAAATGCGACGCGCTTCGGCAAAGGGCAGAATTTTTTTAGATTTTTGCTTTAAGGCATCGGAAAGCAGATTTTCCGTAATAAGGGGTGAGGAGGAAAGGGCGACCACCTGTTCCACCACATTCTGCAGTTGCCGAATGTTGCCCGGCCATGACGCCTCCATGAGGAGTTTCATGGCGGATGGGGAGAATCCGCGTATTTCCTTGCGGTTTTGGGCGGTTATTTTTGTGACAAAATGGTGGGCCAGCAGTGGAATGTCTTCCCGCCGTTTATGCAGCGGGGGGATCTCAAGACTCACCACATTAAGGCGGTAAAAAAGATCCTCCCGGAAAGTTTTGTCTTTTACAGCCGCCTCTATGTTGCGATGGGTGGCGGATATGATGCGCGCATCCACATCCACCGCTATGGTTGAACCAACCGGGCGCACCTGTTTTTCCTGCAGCACCCGCAGGAGTTTCACCTGCAGGGAAAGCGGCATGTCGCCGATCTCGTCGAGAAACAGGGTGCCGTGGTTGGCGGATTTGAAAAGACCGTCGTAATTCTTCGCTGCTCCGGTGAAAGAACCTTTCGTGTGGCCGAAAAGTTCCGATTCGAGCAGCGCCTCGGGAATGGCGGCGCAATTGACGGCGACAAAAAGTCCTGCGGACCGGGTGCTTGCCTTGTGGATGGCATTGGCCAGCACTTCTTTGCCTGTGCCGCTTTCGCCAAGAATAAGCACACTGGCATCACTCTGGGCGACAAGCTTGGCCTTCTGCAGGAGATTGGCCATGGCGCTGCTCTTGTAGACAATGTCACTGCACCAGTCTTCTGCTTCCGTCGGGGTTTTTTTTTGCTGGCCGGCACCGCTTAAGGTCAGGGCGGAATTGATTTCCTGGATCAGCTTCTGGCTGTCAACCGGTTTGGTCAGAAAGGAAAAAACGCCCTGTTTGGTAGCCTCCACGGCATCGGGAATGGAGCCGTGCGCTGTGATAACGATGACCGGCAGAGAACTGTTCATGCGATGGGCTGCCTCAAACAGGGCCATGCCGTCCATTTCTCCCATGCGCAGATCGGTAATGAGCACGTGGGGATTGATAAGAGGTATGCGGGCAAGCGCCTGCTCGCCGCTTTCAGCAGTCTCTACCTCAAATCCCTGACTCTGCAAACGGATGGTGAAAAGGCTGAGCAGGTCAGTGTCGTCATCTACCAGCAGTATTTTTGGTTTATTGTTCATCCTTGCGATTTTTTATAATTTCATCAATGCTTTTCAGTTCTTCAAGCTTTTTCTTCAGTTCGTAAACCTGTTTTTGCGCTCTGCTTACCTCGGCAATCCTTTTTTCCTGCAGGTGCTGAAATTGATTAAGGAGAGCTGCAAGGCCTTTAATGTCCGGGTAGCGTGCTGTGTCAATTTGTTGCATATCTTTCATCAGCTCCTGTGCGTATTCCAGAGAGTCAGGTCTGTCCAGACGTGCAAGGCTCAGGCAGATCAGCTTGGATCTCTTTGCATCAGTGCTTTCAGCAATGAACGCTTCCTTCTGTTTGGCAAACTCTTCTTCCAGCTGCTCAGCAGAAAGACCAAGGCTGAAACCCAGGCAGGTAAGAATCTCCTCTGAGGGAGGATGCAGAGACTTTACCACAACTTTCTGGTTTTCCGGTACAATGATGTACGTTGGTTGTGGATTACAACTTGCAAGAAGCGTGCACAGGATTAAAAAAAGCAGGAGAAAGATTGCCCTGCTGAAATATTTTGTCATGTTATTTCCTCAATAGGGAGAGATAATCTGAAATGCGCGCCGTTTCCTTCGTCTGGCAATATTTCAATCGTCCCGTGATGATTAGCCATATATTCCCTGGCAATTGCCAACCCGAGACCAGTGCCTTTCACTCTTCCTTTCTGGGCTGTCTGGCCCTGAAAGAAAGGACGGAATATTTTTGCCCGTTCTTCCTCGGGGACACCGGGCCCACAGTCGCGTATATCAAGAATAGCCATTTCCATATCGGTTTTCAAGGTTATGGTGATGTCGCTGGAGGTTGGTGCGTGTTTGATGGCATTGGAGAGAATGTTATCGATTACTGTACGGATCTGGTCGCTGTCGCCGTTAAGCGACGTCGGCATTAGGTTCTGGAGCAGGTGTAAATCGTTGGCGAGAAGAATCGGTTTATGGTCTTCCACGACCTCGCCAATGAGCTGGTCCAAAGCAAAATGCTTTTTTTGCGGGGGCCGGCGACGGGCCTGGGCCATATTGAAATTAACAATATTTTCAATAAGTTTCTGCAAAAGTCTGCTGTTGTTGGTTAAAATTTTGACGACCTCTTTCTGCTGGGCGTTCAGAGGGCCGACCACCTCTTCACCGAGGAGACCTGTTCCCTCGCGGATTGAGGCGAGAGGGGTTTTCAATTCATGGGAAATATGGGCCACGAACTTGTTTTTTTCCTTCTCGAGTTCGGCCAGTCTTTCTCTGAGCCAATCGAGTTTTGTGCCCAGAAATTCCAGATCCTTCGGGCCTGAGACGAAAACCGGGGTGACAAAATCTCCCTCGCCGAGTCTGAGGATGCTTTTGTCGATCTGGCGGATTGGCCGGATAAGCAGATAGGCAAAGATGGAAATGAGCAGGAGGCTGACAAAAAAGAGGATGGAGGTAAGCCAGAACATCATTTTCTGGTAGCGGAATGCCTCCTTCTGCAGGTTTTCCGTTTCCTGAAACATCAGGTTATAGCTGGCTTCCTGTATTTGCTGGGCCAGGATATTGAGTTCACGGTAATTATCAAGGGTCTTTTTCCTTTCTTTTTTCTGGCCGGCATCGGTTATGAAATTGAAAAGGTTGTTTTCCTCCGTCTTCAATTCACTGATTTTGTTCTTGACGGTGTCGGCAAATGGAAACGCCGCAAGGTTGTTGAGGATTTCCTGGATCTTTTCGTGTTGTTGCTGAATACTCCGCAGATTTTCAGGTTCGGCAAAGATGTCGTAGATGCGGGCCTGGCGCTCCTGTTCAACAAGCTGCTCAAGCAGCGAACGGCTGTCCCTGGCGGAATCGGCCGACCAGAACACGGCCTGGGTGCTGTGCACCGCCATTTTTTCCATGAAATAGGCGGAGCTTGCCAACGCGGCCAGGAGGGGCAGAGCAACAAATATAAAACCCGCCAGCAGCAGAATGAGAAAGGATTTTGGTCGGTAAAATTTCACGTAATGAGATTTTCAGAATTTTGAAAAAATGAATGAAAAAATGACTTGGTGGATGATAATTAAAATACAGTTTTAAAATGCTTTTCACAAGAAAAGGTGTTGAAAAAAGTGGATTTCAAGTAGTAAAGTATTAATTTTAAAATAATGTTTTCAAACTGTTAAATAAATTTGAGGGGAAAAATGATAAACCGTTGCTGTAAAATTGTTGCTATCCTTCTAATCTTTTTCGTTTTATTTATGACTGCCGGGTGCGGCGGACCGGAAAAGAAGAAGGCCAGATTCCTTGAAAAGGGTAAAGCTCTATACGAACAGGGCGATTATGTCAAGGCCAGACTGGAGTTGAAAAATGCCATCCAGATTGATCTCAATTTTGCGGAAGCCTACTATTACCTGGCGCTGACGGACCTCAAGGAAGGCAATTTCAAAGGGGCGTATGGCTCATTGGCCAAGGCGGTGGAGCTTGATCCGAACATGACCGCGGCCCAGCTTGAACTGGGCAAGCTGTTGCTTGCGGCAAAAAATAACGAACAGGCGCTGGAAAAGGCGGATCTGATCCTGGGCAATGACCCCGAAAATACCGAGGCCCTGCAGTTAAAAAGCGCGACCCTTATCCGGCTTGAAAAATCCGACGAGGCGGAAAAAATCTTGCAGGGACTGCTTGAAAAAGGTGTCACCGAGCCGAAAACCTATATTCTGCTCGCCTCGATTTATGACAGCCGGGGTAAAAGGGACAAGGCGCTTGAGCTGGTCAGGGAGGGGTTGAAGGTTAACCCGCAGGAGGTTAATTTCCATATTATTCTCGCCAAGGTGGCCGCGCAGCAGGGTAACATTGATGAGGCTGTCGCGGTTTATAAGAAAATCATTGAAATCGAGCCTGATAATGTTGAGCACCAATTGAATCTTGCCAGCCTGCAATGGGACAAGGGTGATAAGGACGAGGCAACGGGGGTTCTTGACGCACTCCTCGGCAAGGTGCCGGTAGAAGAAGAGGCGCCATTGAAAGTGGCCAGATTCTATGCGGTAAAACAAGAGAGAGAACTGGCCGAAGAAACATTGATCAAGGCGTTGAGCCAACTGCCGAAAAGTTTCCTGGTCCGGTTTCAGCTCAGTGAATTCTATCTCAATGACAACAAAATTGATGAGGCGGTTAAACTGCTGGAGCAGTGTCTTGCCCTGGAAAGCGACCCTGCCGCTCCCGCCATCCTGCAGGCCAAAAATGTGCTGGCCAGGATTTATCTCAAGCGCGGGGAAGTTGACAGGGCGACTGCCATGGCGGAGGAGGTGCTGAAAGAAAATCCGAAAAGTATAGATGGCCATTTCACCAAGGGTAATATCTTTCTGATAAAGGGAGATGGAGAGAGCGCGGTGGCTGAATTCCGGGTCATCGTCACCGAGCAGCCGCAAAATGTGCCAGCCTATCTGCGACTGGCTGAAGCCCATTTCATGAACAAACAGATCGAACTGGCCGGGGAAACATTGAAAAAAGGGGTTGCGGCGAACCCGGATTCCCGCGAGATTTTACAGCGGCTTGTCCAGTTTTACATGCTGAAAGAGGACAACGCCGCGGCGGAAGATACGATCAAGGCGTTTCTTGCCGGTCATGGAGACGACCTGCAGGTTCGGGCGGCTCTTGGTGATTTTTATGTCATCGGGGAGAAAACGGATGCTGCCAGAGGGGAATATGAAAAAATTATAGCCATGGCCCCTGATAACCCCATCGGTTATTTACGTCTCAGTAATCTGCTGTGGAAAAAAGGGCAAAAGAAGGAGGCCGTCACCCTGCTCGAGAAAGGGTACGGCCTGAACAGGAATTCCCTGCCGCTGGTTTCGGCTCTGGCCCAGGTATACCTTGCTGACCAGCAATTTGATAAAGCCATAGACCTTTGTGAAAAGAGGATCGAGGAAAACCCTCAGGATGCCTTTACCTATAATCTGCTGGGCCGGGTATATCTGACCCGCAAGGATTTCGATCCAGCCGAAAAGGCCTTTGCCAGGGCAATTGAATTAAATCCCGAGTGGCTGACCCCGCATAACAGCCTGGCAGCCCTCTATATCCTGAAAGGCAAGCCTGAGGACGCCATTGCCAAATTCGAACAGTCGCTGGCGGTTGATCCAAATAGAGCGGAAACCTATCTTTCCCTTGCCATGCTTTATGAGCAGACCGGCAAATATGACCAGGCCATGGACGTCTATGAGCGGGCATTGGCCAAAAATGCCAAGTTCTGGCCGGCAGCAAACAATCTGGCCTTTCTGCTCAGCGAACACGCCGCCAGTCCGGAAAATCTGGAACGGGCTTTGCAGCTCGTTCAGCAGGCCCAGGAGGTCCGGCCTAATGAACCTGAGTTGCTGGACACATTGGGCTGGGTTTACTTTAAGATGGGAAATTCCCATCGTGCCGCGGAGATAATCAGCCAGGCGCAGAACGCTGACCCGACAAATGCTGTTTTAAATTATCACCTGGGCGTAGTGCTTGCTGAAACAGACCGTAAAGAGGAAGCGCGCCAGCATCTGCAGGATGCGGTAAACAGTGGGCAGAATTTTAATGGTGTCGAGAAGGCCAAGGAGTTGTTAAAGAGCTTGAAGTAAAAAATATCCGGCATGGTGGCGTTACCAGAATTTTCTTGTCAGCGATAACCTAACTATGCTAAATCAGGTTTGTTTGCCATATGCCTGACCATCCATTTTTTTATGAGGAGTGCGATGAAAAGATTGCTCAGTTTGATCTGCGGTTTCCTGCTGCTGGTGGCTGCCGCCACCCCATTGTGGGGCGCGGAAGATTCTCCCCTGCTGACAGGAGATCCCTATCTGATAGGCGCGGGTGATGTGCTGGATATTTCCGTATGGAAGGATGAAGCCCAGACCAAAACCGTTGTCGTGCTGCCTGACGGCACCATTTCCTTCCCCCTGATCGGGCAGGTCATTGCAGAAGGCAAGACGGTTTCCCAGCTTAAGGAAGAAATCAGGCAAAAGGTTTCCCAGTTTGTTCCTGACCCTGTATTGACGGTCATCGTGCATCAGGTAAACAGTATGCTGATCTATGTTGTCGGCCGGGTTAATAATCCGGGCCGTTTTCTGCTCAGCACCAATGTGAATGTGCTGCAGGCGCTTACCCTGGCCGGCGGGCTTAATCCCTTTGCCAAACGTGAAAAGATTACCGTTATGCGTGAGGAGTGGGGGGACACGACGATTTTCAAATTCAATTATGACGAGGTTGCCGCCGGAGAGAATCTGCAGCAGAACATCAGGCTCCGCCGTGGAGATGTGGTAGTGGTCCCATGAGAAGACTTTCCGCACTCCCTCTGCTTTTCCTTGTGCTTTCCGTGGCCCGGGACGGCATGGCTGATGATTTCAGCGTCATCCCCAATGCCTCGATTCGCGAAGAGTACAATGACAACATTTTTTTCAGAGAGGATACCGGGCAGGATGATTTTATTACCACTGCCTCGGTGGGCCTGGAAATGCGGGAGCGCACGGAATTGCTGACCGCAAATCTTGCAACCCGGTTTGACGGGCTGGCCTATGCTGACCACCATGAGTTAAACGACATAGAGGAGTATTATAAAGGGGCCATCGCCTATAAGCTGAATCCGTTTTTAAAACTGTCCGCCGATGCGGGTTACTCGGTTGATTCCCGGGCGGACCGTGATCTGGATGTGACCGGCTATGTTTTTACCAACGATGTCAGGAGGCGGCAGGATTACTCCTGTACCGCTGATTATCAGGCCTCGGAAAAAACCGCTCTCTTCACCTCCTACTCCTATCGGGACGATCAGTTTGAAATAAGTGACAGAGACGAGTTCACCGGGCAGAATGTTCTGGTCGGGCTGACGCGAAGTCTTGAATTGACGAAACCAACCGCCGCCCGGCTCTACGGACGTTATGCCCATTATGATTTTTACAGCTCCAAGGTGGATAATTACAGTATGACGGTCGGCTTCAGCCGGCAGTTCAGCGAAAAATTAAGTTATGTTTTCGATATCGGCCCCAGGTATACTGAGGGCAGTGAGAAAGCAACGAGCGAGACCGCATACGATAACGGTGTGGGCGGACAGTTTACCCTGAACTATAATGCAGAAGTGACCAGTGCGGAAATGAATATTTCCCATGAAGTGACCGGAGCAAGCGGCCGTGACGGCGCCACCGAGCGCACCGGCCTGGTTCTTGCTCTCAAACACCGCATCGGTGAGCGGTCTGCTGTCCGCCTGGGCATTGACAGTTACCTCAACAAGGCTGACCGTGATGCGGCGTTCGGCAGCGATCTCAATGAACTGACCACCACGTTCTCCCCTTCATTGCACTATGAGTTCACCCCGCAGGTTTTATGTGAGGCGGCATACCGCTTTACCGTGATTGAGGACCGGGAGGCGGATCATGCAAGACAGCGCAATCTGGTATTTGTCAAGTTGACCTATAGATACCCGGTTGTTGAGTAGCAGGGATTGCGGATTGCGGATTGACAGATGGCGGAAATGGTTTGCCCCTCTGCCGCCATCCCGGAGAAAACTTTGCAGTTCAAGTACTTCAGGCACTTTAAGCACTGCAGGCGCTTCAAGTACAAGCCACAATATATGAATACATTTCTTGAAAGGAGTGCAGATGGAAGAGCATGAAATGTCGCCGAATGATTATCTGGCGGTTCTGAAGCGACGGAAATGGAGCCTGGTGCTGCCTGCGGTCATTGTGATGCTGATTTCTGCGGCGGTTGCCTTGATCCTGCCGCCGGTTTATAAATCTGTTTCCACAATTTTGATTGAAGAGCAGGAAATTCCCGACAATTTCGTCATGTCCACCGTGACCAGTTACGCCGAGCAGCGCCTGCAGACAATCCATCAGCGGATCATGAGCACCAGCCGCCTGCTGGAAATTATCACCCGCCTCGATCTCTACAAGGATTTGCGGGAAAAAGCGACAACGGAAGAGGTGATCGATAAGATGCGGGAGGATATCAGCCTGGACTATATAAGCGCTGAAGTTGTCGACCGGAAAACCGGTCGTCCTGCCACGGCCACCATCGCCTTTACCCTGTCCTATGAGGCCCAGGATAGCCCGGCCACGGTGCAGAAAGTTGCCAATATCCTCGCCTCGCTGTTTCTCGAGGAAAACCTGCAGGTGCGCGAGCGGCAGGCCATGGAAGCAACCTCCTTTCTCGGAGATGAGCAGAAAAAGGTAAAGAAGAGTCTGGATGAGATTGAGCAGAAAATAGCCGAATTCAAGCAGGAGCATATCAATGAATTGCCGGAAGTGCTGCAGGTGAATCTGCAGAGCCGCCATAACGTCCAGTCCTCCAAGGAAAGACTCAGTGAACAGCTCCGGGCGTTAAAGGAGCGGGAAGGCGGCCTGCAGTCTGAGCTTGCCAATCTCTCCCCCCAAATGGGAATGGAGGATATCAAGAGGCTTGAAGCATTAAAGCTTGAATTGAACAGCCTTGAGACGCGTTTTACCGACCACTATCCTGATGTGATTAAAACCAGACAGGAAATTGAGAAACTCACCAAAAAGATAAATACCGGCGAGAAGGGCAGCCCCACCGCCATGCCTGATAATCCGGCCTACATCAACCTGTCCTCCCAGCTCTCCAGCGTCCAGGCCGAGATAGAATCAGTGAAACGGCAGTATGCTGATCTGCAGAGAAACGAGGACAATTTGAATAAATGGATTGAAGCAACTCCGCGGGTGGAGGAGACATACAACGCCCTTCTTTCCGAACGGCGCAACAGGCAGACGAAATTTGATGATCTGTCGCAGAAGCTGATGGAGGCCAATGTTGCCTACGGCCTGGAAAAGGACCAGAAAGGTGAACGTTTTACCTTAATTGATCCGGCAAGGTTGCCCGAAAAGCCCGATAAACCGAACCGGCTGGCCATTCTGCTCATCGGCATGGTGCTTGGTATCGGTGCGGGAGTTGCCGGGGCCGCGCTGATGGAATTCAGTGATCAATCGGTCCGCAGGGCGGAAATCCTGGTCAGGGAAACCTCTTTCCCGGTGCTGGCCGCCATTCCACGGATCAGCTGCGCGGAAGACAAGCAGCAGCATAAGCTCCGCTGGAGATGGGGTGTTTTGCTTCTCCTGGCTGTCCTCCTGGTGGCCGTTCTGGCATTTCATTTTCTCGTCATGGACCTGAACGTTTTATGGGCCAAGCTGATGCGCAGGATGATGTGAAACCGGCATGGGAACAGCAATGCATGCCTTTGCAAGAGAATATTGTCGCCTGAAGAGATAAGACTTCGGATGTAACATTCTTCATTCCGGCCGATTAGGTTGGGCCGGCTTAAGAGATGGATCTTATGAAATTACGAAAAGCCCTTGATAAAGCAAATAAGGAACGGCAGGAAAATCTGGCGGAAGCGCCTGAAGAGATGGATGAAGTGCGGGGCACCGATGATGATGTGTCGGAACCTGTTGCCCCTCTCAAGGGAGGTGTCTGGCAGGCCCCTGTTTATTCTGAATCCGTGTCGGTGCGGCTTGATCCGCAAAAGCTCATTAAAAACCGTTGCATCGGTATTTCCTCTGATGCGCCGGAGCTCGATGCCTTCAAGGTGTTGCGGACCCAGATCCTGCAACGCACCAAAAAGCAGGGCATGAACACCATTATGGTGACAAGCGTCAGGCCGGCAGAGGGGAAGACGGTGACCGCCATCAATCTGGCCCTGACCTTTGCCCGGGAGTATCAACAGACTGTTCTGCTGGTTGACTGCGACCTGAAAAAACAGGATATTCACCGTTATCTTGCATTCTCCAGTGACCGGGGGCTGATTGATTACCTGGAATATGACATGCCTTTAAAAGACTTCATCATCTGGCCGGGAATCGAGAAACTGACCCTGATTTCCGGGGGGAGGACCGTGGCGGACAGTACGGAACTGCTTGGCTCGCCGAAGATGAAGGAATTGCTGGCGGAAATGAAAAACCGCTACGAAGACCGCTATGTCATTCTCGACGTCCCGGCGGTTCTCGACGGAGCCGATGCCATGGTTTTTGCCCCGCTGGTGGACGGCATTGTCATGGTGGTGGAAAAAGGCGTTACTTCTCTTGCCGATGTCAAGAAGGCGGTGGAGCTGATGCCCAGCGAGAAGTTTCTCGGGTTTGTCCTCAATGACCGCAGCGGAGCGTAGCCATTTCCTGCATGAACAGCGGCCATTGATGCCGCTGTTCACTTATCCATCTTCAATTTCCGGCAAAGCCGCGGCTGCCTATGTATGAAAAGTTTTACGGTTTTTCTGAAAAACCGTTCCATATCGTCCCCAATCCCCATTTCCTCTATCTCAGTGCCAAGCACCAGCATGCCCTGACCTATCTGGAGTACGGCATCCGCGAGGGGATGGGTTTTATTCTGCTCACCGGGGAAATCGGCACCGGCAAGACAACCCTTATTCGTCACATGCTGAATCAGATCGAGGCGGACATCGAGGTGGCGGTGATCTTCAACACCAATGTATCCGCCAACCAGCTGCTCAGCCTGATACTCCAGGAGTTTGAACTGGAAGCCGATGGGACTGACAAGGCAAGAAATCTTGACCGGATCTATCAGTTTCTCATCGAGAAATACGCAAGGCGGTGCCGGGTTCTGCTGATTATTGATGAGGCCCAGAATCTGTCTGATGAGGTGCTGGAAGAGGTGCGCATGCTGTCCAACCTGCAGGCTGATGACACCCTTTTGCTGCAGATCATGCTGGTCGGTCAGCCGGAGCTGAAGGCCAAGCTGAAACGGCCCGGACTTGCCCAGCTCACCCAGCGTATCGCGGTCAATTATCATCTGATGCCGTTGAACAGGGAGGAAACAGGGGTCTATATCGCCTCACGGCTGGAGAAGGTGGGTGGTGCCCCTGATCTGTTCAGCCAGGAAGCTGTGGATGAAATTTATCGCGCTTCAAACGGCACGCCACGCACGATCAACCTGCTCTGTGATTCGGCCCTGGTCTATGGCTTTGCCGATGAACTGCAAAAGATAGATAAGGATATTTTACTGCAGGTTCTTGAAGATAAAGGCGATCTTGCCTGGGCCATGGAAGCTCCGGCAGCTGCCGCGCCTTTGCTGGAACAGGGTGAAGCCGCCGGGACCGAATTTGCCGAACTGATTCAGCGTCTGGCCACGGTGGAGCGGCAGGTGCAGGAACTCCGTTTCCAGCTCACCCTGCAGCATGAAGTGCTGGAAAAACGTGACGGGGGATTCAAGGATGAAATCGTCCGACAGCTTAGCGCCCAGCTTGAGCAGGAGCGCAAAAAAAGCGAAAAATTGCTTCTCGAGTACGGACGGGTCAAGGAACGGCTGAAGTGGCTGGAAGGGAGCAGCGCCACGCCGCCATCCGGCGGCATGTCGGATGGCAAGGAAGGCGGCGCGACTAAAAAGGCCAGAAAAGCTTCCTGGTTTTCATTTCGTTTTTAGGAGCCCTTACGAAATAACCGCGTCATTATTTCGCATTTGGTTACAGCCCCTATGCCGTCTCTGGCAACCAGGGGGTGATGTTATTTTATTACAACGGGTTGGCAAGTTTTCATGAGTTTTTCTCTTTCCTGTTCAAGACAACCCGGCGATCTCCCCTTGCTTTTCCTGCCCGGCTGGGGTTTTGATGCCCGTCTGGTTAATCTTTATCAGTTGTTTGGCGGCAGATGCGTGATTCTGCCTCATTCCTTTCTTGATCCTGCCTGTTTTGCGGTTGAACTGCTTGCATTTTTGCAGCGCGAGAAAATAGAAAAAATTGCCGTAGTGGGCTGGTCCATGGGGGCTCAGATCGGGCTGGACTTCTGTCTGGCCCATGCATCATTGGTGGCCCGGCTTGATCTTGTTGCCATGCGCAGTCGCTGGCCACCCCAGGAGATTGCCGCGATCCGCACCGCAATCGCCGCTGATTTGCCGGGCTATATGCGAGGTTTTTACCGGAAATGTTTTTTAGGATACAAAAAGCCCTATCATGACTTCGTCCTTGGGCTGCAGGATGATTATCTGCAGAAACTGGACCGGGGGCTTCTTGCGGCAGCTCTTGATTATCTCCAAAACTATACCCCCCCGGCCCTGGTGCCGGCAGGAGTGCCGGTGCATATCGTCCATGGCCGCAAGGATGTGGTGGCGCCGGCAGGGGAAATGCCGCAGCTGGCCGGTGCAACCTGTGAAGTATTTGCCAATGCCGGGCACATGGTGTTGCTTGACCTGCGGAAGAAACAGCAGAATGACTGAAGAGAGCAAAAAAGCGATTTGCCGGCGGTTTTCCAAGGCCGCGGCAACCTATGACGAGTATGCCCTGGTGCAGAAGGAAAGTGCGGCCAGGCTGGCCGCATCTCTGCCCGCCCCCTTTTCCGCCGCCCGGATACTGGAAATCGGCTGCGGCACCGGTAATTATACGGCCAAACTTGCGGCGCGCTTTCCCCATGCCGGACTTACCGCCCTGGATTTTTCAGAGGCCATGGTCAAAGAGGCCGGCAGGAAAGGTCTGGCCCATGGTTCCGTTTCCTTTCTCTGTGAGGACGGTGAACAGTTTCTGGCGCAAAACAAACGCCGATTTGATCTGATCACCAGCAATGCCACCATGCAGTGGTTTGATGATCTGCCCCGGGCCTTGTCCCATGTGGCACGCAGTCTTGCTCCGGGCGGAATTTTTCACGCCTCGCTCTTTGGTCCGTTAAGCCTGGCTGAACTGGCAGCAGCGCTGGCCGAAGTGTTTGCTGAGCCACCGGCGTTGCCGGCCGGTCAATTCCCGGACAGGGAAAAAATCCGGCAGCTTCTCCGGTCATCCTTTGGCCGGGTGGAAATAGCCGAAGCGGTTTACCGGCGCAGTTATCTGTCCCTGCATGACCTGTTCCGCCACATCAGAAAAACCGGCACCGGCGGCTACCATCCCTCACTGCCGCTGTTGACCAGGGGCAGGCTGCAAAGTCTGGCCGAGTGGTTCTCCGGCCATGGAGGCTTTGCGGTGTCCTATCAGGTTTTTTTTGTCACAGCATCCATGCCCAACGAGGGGCAAAGGCGATGAAGCAAGGCATGGCAACCAATGCCCTCTTTATTACGGCAACCGGCACCGGGGTGGGGAAGACCCTGGTCAGCTCCCTTCTCCTCGGGTTTCTGCGCCGGCAGAAGATTAAGGCCGGTTATCAGAAATGGGTCAGCACCGGGGGCGAGATACCAGAGGACCTGCTCTATTGCCTGCAAAAGAACAAGCTGGAGTTTGACCGGAAGAAGCTGGACCGTCAGGTTGTTTACCGCTTCCGCATGCCGGCTTCCCCCCATCTGGCCGCAGAACAGGAGGGCCGGGAGGTTGACCCCGAGAAAATAAAAGAGGCATTTGCCGGCAGTGCCAAGGAAAATGATGTGCTGGTGGTGGAGGGCGTCGGCGGCCTTCTGGTGCCGCTGCGCCGCGATCTGCTGCTGGCGGACTTCCTTAGCGGCCTGCAGCTGCCGGTTCTTATTGTGGCCCACAGCGGCCTGGGCACCATCAACCATACCCTGTTGACCATTGAGGCCCTGCGGCAACGGGCGCTGCCTGTGCTTGGCGTGGTCTTTTCCGATGAACAGGAGGGGATGGCGGCGGCTGATCCTCTGGTCGCCGATAATATGCAGACCATCGCCGACCTGGCCGGGGTGGAGGTTTTCGGCCGGCTGTTGCGTTATCCGGATTATGCCCTGTTGGAGAAGGCCTTCCAGCCTATCGGCCAGGCGATCTGGCAAAGATTTTGTCTGGCGGCAGAGGCGCAGAAAAAATAGGAGCAGCGGTTCTGCCGCCTCCGGAGCAGAATTTTTGTGCTAATCTCTTTTCTCCGGCACGCCGAAGGCCTTTAAGATCAGGCCGAGAGGGCAGAATTTTGAGAAGCCGAACTGGAAGAGGTTGGCGCCGACAAAGGCAGTGAACCAGAGCCAGTATTTGCTCAGGAATACAGGGCTTGCCTCCACCCCCAGGGCAAGGCTCAACAGGATAAAAAAACCGGCAATCACATGGACCCAGTCGGTGACAATCATGATGTTCTCCTTCTTATGGTTTCCTGCAGTGGAATTTAGGGACTCGGAAAATACCAATTTACCATAAGGCATCCCGTCTTCGGGCCACACCCCACAAAGGGGAACCGAGGTCTTTGGCCGCGCCTCAATCGCAAAATTCTCACCGTTGCCCTGCTACGCCAGCGGTTTTGTGCCGCGAAGCAAATGCCCTTGGGGTGCTCAATCGGTGCAGCCAAATCTAACCCAAATCCAGGCGCGATCCAGGTATATGAGTATTTTCCGAGTCCCTTAAAAGGACCAGCGCAGACTTGCATAGGCATTGGTGTTGTCCTCAAACTGGCCGAAAAAGGTAAAATCGTCTGAACCGTAAAAGAAATTTCCGCCCGCCTCAATGGTCCATTGGTCATCTATTCTGTAGCGGACCTTGGGCCGCAGATAGCAATCCTGGTCAGAGGGGGAATAGTAGGCAAAAAATGACACAATGAGATTCTGGTTCATCAGCAGCTTGGTGAGGCGCAGCGTGAAGAGGTGGCGGAATTCGTCCCTGGCCGGGGAGCCTGCCGTCAGCGACTCCTTGTAGGCTTCGTAGTCTTGCATCCATTCCACATAATATTGCACTGATCCGGTAAAATCCCGGGCCAGCTCACGCTCAAAACCGGCCAGAAAACGCCATTCGCTGTTGCGGAGCATCGGGTCGTCACCGTCCTGGTCCTGCCGGGAATCATAGAAGCCCGCTTCGATATTGGCGATCCCCCCCCAGAGCTGGCCGCGGCCACTTGCCCCGTAAACGGAGAGACGGGGATAAATGAGTTCCATGGCGGCCGGATCGAAACCCTCCGGCGTCTTCCAGAAACCGGCGTAATGATACAGGGCGAGCTCTGTGCCGCCATAATTTTTGGCGAGACGGAGGGCAACTTCACTGTCACGGCCAAAGGAGGAGCGTTCCTCCTCGTCCATGCGGTAGTTTTGCCCGGCAGTTTCGCCGAGGACCGGGTTCCAGTAGGAAAGCCGTTCTCCGTTGATATGTTCCGAGGGGTTGAAGAACGGCACAAAGACCAGATCCACATTGGCCAGCTCGTGAAAATAGCTGGCCTTGACGGCATCAGACGGGGCCTTCAGGTATTCGTCGTCCCGGCCGATGAAAAAGGATTTCCAGTCTTTGGGGAAGAGATCATTGATAAAAAGCAGATCACCCGTGCCCCAGGTGAGCACCTGCCGGCCCAGTTTCATATCCATGGCAGCAAGGGGGGAAAAGAGGAAATTGCCCTCGCGCAGCAGGGCCGTGTAGTCATCGGTGACAAAATCGCCGAGCAGGTCGCCTTTCAGCTTAAGCGAGCCCCGGCCGATATCCCGGCCTGCTTCAAGCTGCAGACGCATCTCGGCAATTGAGGCGTCCTTTTCATGGGGATCGTTCTGCAGCCGCCAGCCGTTTCTTGCCTCGACAAAACCGCCCAGGTCGATGGCATAGGCGTCGTAAAGTCCGTCCTTCCATGGCTGCAACTCCGCCCGGGCGACGCCCGTTGCCAGGCCCGCAGCCGCCAGGGCCAGGCCCGCTGCCCTGGCAAAACCACGTTTCACCTTTTCTTGCACGTCATTCACGTCTCATGTTACCGGTGCACTTCCCGGGGCGGTTTACGCAGGTAACGCTCGGTAAAGATGGATTCATCCAGGCCAAGATCGTAAGTGATATTGGCAAATTCCGTAACCGTTTCGCCGCCGCTGGTAAAATCCTGCACCCTGGATTTGGTCACGGTGGGATGACCCTGCACATCCTCGACCTCCAATGCCTCAACAATCCGGTATGGCTTGTCTGCCTTATCGGCGTATTCGGCCTTCATGGGCAGAAAGGTCTTTTTGTCAATCCACACCAGGTAAGAAGAAAACTCGACGGAAACTGGGTCTTTCGGGGTGTTCTTCAGGACATAAAATGTATCCTCCTCTTTCAACAGTTCATGCTTGTCTTCGTTGATGCCGCGGCCGGAGACATCTTCATAAAAAAAATGCGAGCCCATGAAACTGGTCCGTTTGTCCGAGGCGGCAATCCTTTTTACCAGATCAAGGTCAGGGAGGTACATCCAGCGGTTATCGTCCTTGTCCGTATATTTATGGACCAGGAAAACGGTTTTGCGGACATCACTGGGTTTCTTGAAAAAGACATAAAACTGCTGTTCGCCTCCATCCCGGCTGTCATGGCGCAGAATGACGAATTCCCGGTTCCTGGTGCGCCCCTGGGAGTCGGTAATGGTCATGGTGACATTGGCTTTGCCGTCATTACCCGCATAATAGGCGGCCTTGTTGGCCTTGTCGACAATCTCGTCGACGGCCGGCGCAGCAGACGCCCAGGTGGCAGCGCAAAGAAAAAAGGTAGCCAGGGGAAGAAGGGAAACAGTCTTGTTCATCATGGGTACTCCTCAGTTAATTTGTTTTATGTTGTTCATTCGGGAAAAGAAATTTTTGCAGGAGGGTAATGACTGCCGGCAGAATGATCATGGTGGCAAGACCTGAGGCCGCCATGATACTGGCCAGAAAAACTCCCACGGTTTTGTAAGGGACAAGGGGGGCGGCAAGCAGGGGGGTAAATCCCACGGCAATGACGATGACGTTTCTGCTGATCGCCCTGGCCGGCTCCTCGAACATGTCCTTGATTGCCGTGTGCCAGGACAGGGTTTTTTTGTATGCCATTCTGGTGCGTTCGAGGAAATGGATGGCAAAATCAACCGCCAGCCCCAGGGTAAGCGACGATAAAACCGCCACCGGCATATCGTAATCCTTGCCGATAAAACCGATGATGCCATAGATGAGGGCAATGGTGACAGAGAGCGGGATCATGGCCAGCAGTCCCCACAGGGGGGAACGGAAGAGGATGACCATCATGACCAGCACCACGACAAAACTGCTGGCAAAGGCCTCCAGCATGCCGGTGACCATTTTATCCTGCCAGACGACATTGAGGTAGGTCAGCCCCGCCCATTTATGCTCAACGGCAAAGGGGGGAGGGTTGGCGGTCATGAAATTTTCCACCTCCTCGATCACCTTCTCCATCCCCTGATTGTCACCGTTTTTGAGCTGCACCCAGATATTTGCCTTGGTGTAATCAGGGGTGACAAAGTGCCAGAGAAAATCAGGCTTATGGCTGTTCTGGAATGAAATAAGGCATTGGGCCACGGCGTTGACGCTGTCCGGCACTCGAAAGAAATCGGCATTGCCCTCAAACAGTTCCTGATGGACTTTTTTCACCACATCGGTTACCGAGTTGCTCTTGCCCACCACGGCAGAGCGTTGCATATCCTCCTGCAGACGGGCCACATAGCGGAGCATGTCGGGATTTTTGAAGATCTGACCGCGGTTTTGCACGGCGGCCAGGGTGTCAAAGAATTCCGACCAGATGTCAAAGTCATCGTCGCTGCTCGCATCCTGTCTTATCAGCCAGTTCTTTTCAACCTCATTCAGCAATTGCTCGCTGTCCGCCGCAGTTTTACCCATTTCGTCAATGATTTGCACTGCCTGACTGAGCAGGTGCTGCCGGGACCGGGCCTCAGGCAGGGCTGAGAGTTTCTCTTTCAGCATGGCCGCGGTCTGGCCGGGTGAGGATACCTCGTCTTTTGCCTCGAGCACCAGATAGGCCTCATAGGTGCCGCCGAAGTGGCTGTTCAGCACCTGGTCGGCCACCCGAATCGGATGTTTCTCCGTGAACCATTTCACCGGGTTGTCGTTGATCTGGATTTTGGTGATGCCGTACCATGAGAGCAACATGGTGGCGCCCGTGGCAATAATGATCAGTTTGGCCTGCTGATAGGTGAAACGGCCCAGGGGTTCAAGCAGGGCGGCCAGCAGGGATTTTTTGGCGCCGGCTGTCTTTTGGGCGTCGACCCCGAAATTCGCCAGGCTTTCTTCGCTCAGCAGCATCACGTAGGCGGGGATGAAGACAATGGTCACCAGCCAGGCCAGCATGATGCCGAAGGCGACAAAGATGCCGAAGGCCTGCACCGGCGGGATCGGCGTCAGGGCGAGGGAGGCAAAACCGGCCGAGGAGGTGAGCGAGGTATAGAGCATGGGCATGAACAGCTGGTCCAGAACCTGTTCCATGGTGCGGCGCCGGTCCCTGATCCGCTGGTATTTGTCAAAAAATTCCGACAGGATATGAATGCTGTCCACCACGGCGATGGGCATGAGAAAAATGGGAATCATGGAACTCATGATATGCAGGGTGTGGCCGGTGCCGATGAGCAGGCCCATGGTGGCGGTGACCGATACCATGGCAATGATCATCGGGGAAATGATCAGGGTGAGTTTCTTGAAAAAGAGCAGCATCAGCAGAAAAATGGCCACCATGGCCAGGGGGGCGGAGATGGCCATCTGGACAAACATCTCTTTGCCGAAGGTGTCCTCCGCCACCGGTAATCCGGTGATGAAGAACTGGTCATCGCCCGTGAAGGTGCTGATCTTTTTCAGCAGTTCATTGCGCACCTGGTGGGCAAAGTCCTTGGCCGTGATCGGGATATAGATACCGATCGCCTTGCCGTCTTCCGAGACCAGGGTGCCGTTCAGCAGCGGATTGCCCATGGCGCTGTCTCTGATTTTCAAGGCTTCCTCACGGGTGGCAGGGGCCTTGGCCATCAGCCATTGAAAACGCACCTGGCCGGGACCGGCCTGCTCGATGGTGTCGACATCGCCGGGGGCGATCATCTCCCGCGCCACGACCCGTTTTGCGGGGTCTTTTGGGTCCTGCAGGGTTTTGGCGAATTCCGAGAGTTCCTGGACATGCTTGAGGGTGTCCGGATTAAAGACGCCGTCCGGGTCCTTGTCGTTGACCACGCCGAGCACCACCACGTCATACAGGGCAAATTCTTTTTTGACCAGATTGTGGTAAATCCGGACCGCCTCATCTTCCGGCAGCATATTTTCCGGATCGGTGTCCACCTGGACCTTTGCAATGAGGGAGCCCAGCGCCAGGGTGATGATCACGATCAGCGCAGTAACTGATTTGGGATGGTAAATGGAAAACTGTATGAGGCGGCTGCCGATTTTCATCGAAAAACTCCGGAACGGCGGATGTGATTGTGTTTAACCAGCGCCCATTTAAAGGAAAAGGATTGTAGCGGGCTGGGCGCTAACCGATGGCCTCCGTGCAAAAAAGTTTGCGCAGGGTTTGCATCAGCTGCAGGATACGGGGATCATTAATACGGTTATAGATAAAGTTCGCGTCCTTACGGAATGAAATGATTCCCTGGTTGCGCAGGATGGACAGGTGTTGTGAAACATTGGCATTTGTTGTCTTTACCTCTTCGCGGAGATCCCCTACCGTCATTTCCCTGTCCTGCAGCAGGCAGAGAATTTTCAGTCTGATGGGGTGGGACATGGTTTTCAGCAGTCCGGCAATGGATTCAATGTGTTCAGTTTGCATTGGCTACTCAGCGGTTAATTGATTAATTAAATTATTTAATTCCTGCGGGCCTTTTTGTAAAGTGCTTTTTCAGAAAATTATTATATGCTTAAGCTTACTTTGCTGTCCAGCCCAAGTTTGAATTTTCTGGCCGCATTTCCCTGATAGACGCCTATCTCCAGCAGATCACGGCTGCCGAACAGGGCAACCGGGGCGTCAATGGCCACCGCGCCGTATGTCGCCACCACCCCGGTGATTGTCAATGGGCCGACGCTCACCCGCAGCTTGCGCAGGTCACCCGGACAGAATCGCGCCACGGTTTCTCTGTCGAAATTGGTGATGAGGTTGCCGAAACGGTCGATATCGGTCACCACCCCGTACAGGCTATTGCCGCAAAGTGAGGGGGTGGGTAAGGTCAAACGGGCCAGTGATTCCCCGGCGATCTCATTGCCGGTGCGGTTGGGGGGAAAGCCGCAGGCAAGATGGGCCGCCACCGGCGCCAGGATATCCCGGCCATGGAAGGTGTTGCTGACCGGCTTGAGAAAGAGGTTGTGGTTGTTTATCTCGTAAACCTTGGTTGTCTGCGGGATAAGCAGAGTCAGCACCCCGTTGTCAGGGGCCAGAAAGAGATGGCCGTCCGCCTCAAGCAGGATGATGCGGCGGCTGCTGCCCACCCCGGGATCAACCACCACCACATGGATGGTGTTTTGGGGGAAATATTGGTAGGATGCGGCTATCACCAGGGCTGCCTGCCGCACATCCTGGGGGCGGATGCCGTGGGTGAGATCAACGATGGTTGCCCCTGGGCACCGGCTGGAGATGACCCCTTTCATCACCCCGGCATATTCGTCGCTCAAGCCGAAATCAGTGGTTAATGTTATCAGCGGCGTCATGGTATGCGGCTCCTGTTATTTTGCCAGCCTGCTTACTCCGACAAGTTGTATCTGGTCCTGCAGTTTCGTCTGATACGTTCGCAAGGCATCAAGGGTTGCCTGGTGCGGGTGACCGATGCCGATGGCTGACCCTTTCTTCCTGGCAAGGCTGATCAAAGCGTCGAGCTGTTTCATAACCTGCTGGGGGTCCTGACTGTTGTCAATAAAAATATCCCTCCGGGCTGTCCTCAGACCCATCTCTTTTGCCATGACAAAAGCGACTGATCCGGGTGAGGTAAGGCTGTCCAGAAAAAAGAGATTGTGTTCCTTGAGCAGGGCAAGGCAGGCCCGCATGGCGGCGCGGTTCTCCGTGAAGCGCGAACCCATGTGATTGTTGACGCCTATGGCATGGGGTACTGCGGCGAGATCACCGGCCAGGGTTGCCTGGATTTGTCGGCTGTTCATGCTGGTCAACAGCGCCCCGGGACCAGGGGTCCATTTGCTCTCCTGTGGTTCCATGGGCAGATGCAGCAAGATGTCCCGCTTATGCTGCCGGGCCTCGGCCAGTTGCTTTGCTGTATTGGGGCCGAAAGGCAGAAAGGCAAAGGACAGGTTCAGATCAAGGGCGATGAGATCAGCGCAGATCTTATCCTGGAATCCCATATCGTCAATAATAATACTGACAATGGGAAGCTGGGGGGCTTTTGGCGTTATTTTGGTGGGAGCGGTGGTGACCGGCGGTGGAGCAACAGCTTTTTCCGGCACAGCCGCAGGCCTTTTTTTCGGTACGGAGGTGAGCGGCGGGGAGAGGGGTTTGATGATGGTGCCGGGACGAAGAAAAACGAGATAAACGGTGGCCGCAATACTCCCCACCAGCAGCAATAAAAGAATAAACCACAGCCACAGGCTCTTTTTGCCTTTATTGTTGCCTTTCTTTTTGCGGGCAGGTTTTTTCCTGGCCATTTATTTCTGCCGGGTCAGGACGTAATGGGCCAGGCCGGCCAATGTTTTGCGCGACTGGCAGTCGGGAAAGACAGCAAGTGCTGCAGCTGCGGCTTCGGCAAGGGCTTCAGCTCCCTGTCTTGCATAGGTGAAGCCGTCATATTGTTCAATAAACGCTTGCACCTCGCTGATCTTGCCCGCCCGCGCCGCGGCCTCTCCCTTGAGCAGCTCCAGCAGGTGGTCGCGTTCCCCCTCTGCACAGTGCTGCAAGGCATGGATGAGCGGCAGGGTCATTTTGCCTTCGATAAAGTCATTGCCGATGGCCTTGCCGGTTTTATTCGGGTCGCCCTGGTAATCGAGGAGATCATCCACGACCTGAAAGGCAAGCCCCAGGGCATCGCCGTAACTGCGCAGGGCCCTCTGGTGCTCGTCGCTGCCCTGGGTAAAATAGGCGCCGACCTCGCAGGCCGCACTGATGAGACAGCCGGTTTTGCCGCGCAGCACGGCAAAATAATTTTCTTCGGAAAGATTTTGTTGCTGCACGGTCTGCATCTGCTGGAATTCGGCCTGGATCATGGCTGCGGTGGCGGCGCCGATAAGCGAGAGGGTATGGTGATCGCCTACTGTCCCAGCTATGGTCATGGCCCGGGTGTGCAGAAAATCACCGGCCAGGATAACCTGGGTATTGCCCCAGACGCTGTTGGCCGAAGGTTTGCCCCGCCGTTTGCCGGCGTTATCAATCACATCATCATGTAGAAGACTTGCGCCGTGGAGAAATTCAAAGACCGCGGCCAGCCGGTAGAGATTGACCGGCGGCTTCAGCTCATTCTCCTCTGCCAGTCCTTCGGGCATGCGGGAAAAGGCGCACAGCCGGGCTGCCAGCACGGTCAGGACCGGGCGGATCCTTTTTCCCCCGTTGAAAAGGGCATATTCCAGAATTTGCTGAAGCAGGGTATTGCCGCATTGAGAGATCTCATGGCGCATGACTGCATTTATTTGCTCTATATCAGGTTGCAGCAGGGAAAGAAGTTCATTTTTATTCACGGTATTCTCCAATATCTCAAGGCATGACTGGGACTATGCAACTTATACTATAAATTGTCGTTCTCCGTATCCGCTTTTTCATGAAAAAAAAGGGAGACCTCCTCAAGTGTTCTGATGATCGGGCTGTCCGGCAGACTTTTCCGGAACAGCCGGCCATAGTGTTTGGTGAAGAGGCGGACATCCATGATGGCCAGCAGGCCGGAGTCGGTGGATGAGCGCATGAGCCGGCCAAGCCCCTGGCGCAGGGTCAGGATAGCCCGGGGTATCTGGAAATCCACGAATGGATTGCCGCCCTCTTCCCTGATTTTATTGATCCTCGCCATGATAACAGGATCGCTGGGAACTTCAAAGGGCAGCTTGTCAATGATCACGCAACTCAAGGACTCCCCCGGCACGTCCACCCCTTCCCAGAAGCTGGCAACCGCCAGCAGGACGGAATGGGTTTCATGGCTGAAACGGTCAAGCAGGGTCTGTTTGGGTGCGCTGCCCTGCATGAAAACCGGGAAAGGCAGCCTTTCATCAAGATAGTGAAACAGGTACTGCATGGCCTTGATGCTGGTAAAGAGCACCAGGGCCCGGCCCCTGGATGCCAGCAGGATAGCCAGGATGTTATGCTGTAATTCCTGCAGGAAAGCGGGGGCGGCAGGTTCGGCCATATTGGCCGGGACAAACAGCTTGGTCCGGCCAGGGTAGTCAAATGGCGAGGCCAGGCGTATGCTTGTCGTTGTTGCCGGCAGACCGAGCCGTTCGAAAAAGTAGCTGAAATTGCCCCCGGTGGTCAGGGTGGCGGAGGTAAAAATAGCGGTTTTGACCTCATGAAAAAATGATTTTTGCAGGTCCTCGGCGATTTCTATGGGCGAGGCTGAAAGGGCAACCGTCTTGTCGCGCCGCTCATACCAGTACACAGAGGAGCGGCGCTGCTCGCCGGTAACAATCTGCAGGTTCGCCAGCAGCTCCTGGGCCCGGCGCTGCATGCCGCTCCATATGTCACTGCGCTGGGCCTGGGAGGCGAGCCGTGAGATGAGGCTGGACAGGGATTCGGTCAGCAGCAGGCACTCCTGCTCCCAGTTGTTTATCTTTTCCACGGCCTCATTGAGGGGAAACCGGCCCCGTTCCTCGGGGAAGATGCGCAGGAAACGGACTGCTTCTCCTGCCAGCCCCCTGGCCGCGGAGGAGATTTTTTCAAGGGACGTATCAATGCCATTTTCCTGCAGCAGTTTCTCAATATCCTGGGCCAGGTCAAGCAGCTGGAAGTGGCTGACACTGGTGCCGAAATAGCGGGTGGCTATATTTTCAATGTGATGGGCCTCATCGAAAACAACCGATTCATAGCGGGGCAGGACCTCGGCAAAACCGGATCGCCGCAGGGCAAGATCAGAAAAAAAGAGATGGTGGTTGACGATAAGCAGCTGGGTGCGGGCCGCTTTTTTCCGCAGCTGGTTGATGAAGCAGTCGGCACTGTCCGGACAATTTGTCCCCAGACATTGACTGGAGGTGGCGCTCACCTCCCGCCACAGGCCTGAATGGTCGGGCAGCCAGTCAAGTTCGGCCCGGTCCCCGGTATGGGTTGTGGCGAGCCAGTCGTCCACCGCGTCAAGGTGATCGTTGTCGAAAAGGGGCAGCTGCGGGGAGTGATAGAGCTGATGCCAGCGGTAGAGGCAGAGATAGTTTTGCCGGCCTTTGACGCAGAGCGCGGTAAGATCAGGGGCGATATGCTCTTTGATAAAGGGGATCTCTTTATGGAGAATCTGTTCCTGCAGGTTCAGGGTTCCGGTGGAAACCACCACCTTCTGGCCGCTTAATGCTGCCGGAACAAGATAGGCAAGTGTCTTGCCGATGCCGGTTTCCGCCTCCACGGCCAGCATGGGGCCTGGCCCGGAAGATGGGAAAAACGAATCATCCCCGGTAAAACTCTGCGCCACGGCCATTGCCATGGCAAGCTGTCCGGTGCGGGCCTCAAAGCCGGGCAGCTTCCTGCTTAAGATTCCTCCGGGCGAGAAAATATTTTTGATTTTATCGAGCAGTTCATCCATGACGAGGTCAATCCTGCATGCTACATAACCGCAATAGGCTAAAGATACAAAGAAAAAAATACTTTGTATCTGAGCAACTTATGAATAGAATAAAAGAAAAAATGAGGAGGTGGGATTATGCAGGTGAAAAAAATTCTGGTGCCGGTTGATTTCTCGGAAAACTCAAACCGTATTATCCAGTACGGGGCCTATGTCGCCAAACAGTTTGGTGCGGAGATGGCAGCGATTTTTGTCGCCCAGACCTTTCAGGATTATTCGGAGTTTTTTGAGCCCCATATGCCGGTTATTCAGTTCGAGGAAGATCTGGTTGCCAGCGCCAGGGAGAAGATGAAGTCCTTTCTGGCTGAATCGCTCGAGCCTTCCGTGGTTTGTAACGGCGTGGTCATGGCCGGCGACATTGCCGAGACGATACTTGACTATGCCAGGGAGCAGCAGGTGGATTTGATCGTCATGGGCACCCATGGCTACAAGGGACTGGAAAAGGTTCTTTTCGGCAGTATCGCCGAAAAGATCGTCAAAAGGTCGCCGTGCCCGGTATTGACGATTAACCCTTACAGGTAGATTTTCTGCTTGATTTCAGCGCAATGATCGCCAGGGGGCTGCCTGTGGCTTCCTGGGGATGAACCGTTTTTTTACAGACATGGGCCAGCAGGCGCGGCAGGTTTTCGTTGCAGAGATAGACTTCGAGATGGGGTTCCCCCGGGCAGTTTACTTTCCGTGCTGGATTGGTGGCGGGCAAGTCCCAGACTTTGCAGCCCTTGAATATCCTGGTCCATTCAGCAGCTAGGGTGGAAAAATTCTTCAGGGTATCCGGGGTTGCGCCTTGGGCCGCAGTATCTGACAGCAATGATCTGAACCCGGCCAGGGGCGCTTGTGCCTCATCCCTGAATGTCGTTCTGGCATGGACATAGGCTTCAGGCTCCATCTCATCGCTTGCTGCGGGCAACGGGATACGAAAGAGGCGCACCGGCCTCTTTCGGGTCAATGATTCGTTTGCATCAAAGAGAAGATCGGTCGCCTCACTCTGGTCGCTGACCAGCATTGCATAATTGCCCCGCAGCTTGTCGGCCAGAAAGAGTTTCCCCCAGGCCTTGACAAGAATTTCCGGTCGCACCGGCAACGGGCTTTCCATTTGCTGGAAGGGAGTAAGGGTGAATGGAATTTCCGGTTCACCTTTCAGGGCCTCAAAAAGCTCCTGTTCTTTCATGGCAATGGCTGCCAGTTCCTTTTGCAGGTCCTGCTCCTCCTGATAGAGGATTTCGGCAAGTTTGAGCAGCAGGCGGGCATGCCACAGGTCTTCTCTGCTCTCGGTTTGTTTCTGGGGTTCTGCCGGGGATTTCCCGCCAATTGACTGAATCAGGCTTATGACCGATTGTTCGTCCCGGTTTTTTTCATGAGCGGCGGTAATGGTTGAAAGGTGGCCGCTGTAAAATTCTGCTTCATTTCCTTTGAGCTCTCTGATAAGTTGTCTGAACCGGTCAAGATCGTCATGAAAGGGGACCGGCGGATATCCTGCACAGAGCCCTGGGTCTCTCTTGTCTGTGGTTGATTCTTCAGCTTCTGCAGCCAGGTAGTGAAAAATTTTATCAAAAAAAACAAGTTCCTGGCTCAATTGACGGCTGTCCGGCGATGTCTTGGGGAAATAAAGTGCGGTTAATGGCAGCATGGTTTTTATGCAAAGTCTGTAATGTGATGGTTTATGTAAAAGTCATTGTCGCAAAAAAAATATTGTCCGATTAACGAACGAAGTGTTTTGCACTTTACGCTGCTCTTTGTTTTTTGGCAAGAGTGGCAAACCGTTGTAAAAAAATAACTGTAGAGCCTCTTGCAAAATGAACGTCGTGGCAAGATCGAGAGAAAAATATTCTGTACAAGGACGATTTCACAAGGATGGCCGCACAGGTTATTTTCAGCCGATCGGCGTAGATGTTCATTTTGCAGGAGGCTCTGTAACATCGCAATACTGTGAAGGGCATCAGGGCGGTAACGAACTGGTTATTCGGCAACGGCCCCTCAATCTTAAAACGGCATGGGTCCCATGAGCACAAAAGAAAAAGTTTCGCTGTTTTTGCTTATCCTGGTTTATATGCTGGTTACCGTCAGATATTTTCCGAACCGGCCGATGGATACTCTTGCAGCCACGGTGAGTCATCTGCTTGAATCTGTTCCCTATATTATTGCAGTGACGATAGTGGTGGTCTCGGTGATGCAAAAGGTGGTGGGGGAAAAATTGCCGAAAAATCGCATAGCAAGAATCTATCTGACCTTTGGGCTGATTGCCGAGTTTTTTTTCGGCATGTATCATTATCTCAATCAGGGGCAGATATAGCGGAGTAAGAGTGCCTAAAGTACTTGAAGTTGCGGTACTTTTTGATTAGATATTTTTTTTAATTTTAGGCATTTTAAGTACTTCAAGTATTTTAGGCACTTCACAAGGTTATTTGACCGTCACCGGGTATTTGCTCTTCAGCTCTTCAAGCAGTTTCTTGAGTGCTTTTTCGTTCCAGTCGGCTTTGACTCTGGCTTCGATTTCTTTACTGACCTGCTCCAGCGGCAGTTTTGCCGGCTCTTTTCTGTCAACAACATGGATCAGATGCCAGCCGAAATTGGTCTGCACCGGCGGGCTGGTTTCGCCGGGTTTGGTTGCAAAAGCCGCATCTTCAAACTCCTTGACCATCTGCCCCCTGCCGAAATAGCCGAGATTCCCCCCCTTGTTTTTCGATCCCGGATCTTCTGAAAATTGCGCGGCAAGAGATGCAAAGGCCTCGCCGTTTTTCAGTTTGTTCTGAATCATGTCAATGGCTTTTCTGGCCTTTTCCCTGTCCTCCGCACTGGCATTTGCCTCCACGCGGATGAGGATATGCTGGGCCTGCACCTGCTCGCCCTGGTCGAATTCACTGCTGTTTTTTTCGTAATAGGCGGCGATTTCTTCCTGGGGAACAGGGGCCTGAGTGTCAAGCCGTTTGGCGATGAGCGCCTCCACCAGTACCCGGTTTTTCATCTCATCTATTTTGAGCATTACCAGTGGGTCCTGGTCTATTTTGGCAGCAAGCGCTTCCTGGACAATGAGGTTGATGTCCACCCAGCGGCTGATCAGTTCATTTTTCATCTGGTCATTGCCGCGCAGCATTACCTGAATCTGCGGGGGCATCAGGTCGATCATCATGTCAAGCCGGGCGGCTGTCAGTGTGCTGTTGCCGACCTGAGCCAGGACCTCATCGGTTTTGGGCAGATTTTCCGCCATGAGCAGGCTATGAGAAAACAGCATGAAGAGAGTGCCGATGAACAGGATTTTGCTTTTCAACATGAAGACCCCTTAACGAAAGTGCTGGAAAATGGCAATTGATAATCAGTACGAATGTGCATGAAAACCATTCAATCACCTGATGAGACTGTTTTTTTCGTGCAGCCCGGATGGAACGGTGGTATTGGGCAGCACAAGGGACTTTTTGCCGAGAACAGTTCCCGGGTTGGTCACCGAATTGCAGCCGGTTTGGACAAAGTCCGCCAGGATGGCCCCGAATTTCCGTAACCCTGAATCAACAGGGCCATCGGCAGTCCGGACCTTGACATTGCCGGGGGTGAAACGGAGGTTGGCCAGTTTGGTCCCGGCCCCGAGATTGACCTCGTTACCCAGGATGCTGTCACCCAGGTAGGCAAAGTGGCCGGCCTTGGCATCGTCCATGAAAATGGAGTGTTTCACTTCCGTGACATGGCCGACGACACATTTTCTGCCGATCAGGCAGTAGCCGCGCAGATAGGCGCCATGCCTGATTTCCGTCATGTCGCCGATGATGGTTGGTGAGGCGATAAACGCTCCGGGCTCCACTTTGACCCCTTTGCCGAATTGTATCTTGTCCCCGACCAGAACGGCTCCTGCCATGATGACACTGGCACCTGCCAGAAGTTCATTGCCTCTGTATACCATCAGCCTGCCTTTGGTGGCGTCTCCATACTCGATTGTCAGCCCATGTCCATCCAGGAAAGCATTATTATACAAGACAAGCGTTTTGGGTAAAGGTTCACTTTTTTTTACATCATCCGGCAGGGCAGGATAGTTCCGGCTTTCCATATAGGATTTGAGTTTTTTAAGTCCGTCCCAGGGATATTCGGCTGAGGAAAAAATTTCCCCGTGTTCGAAGAGGGCGAGGTCAAAAAAAGTATCTGGTTTCAGCATGTGATTATGTCATCTCCATTGGTAGTTAAGGGTTTTTTTACCATGGCATATAATGGAGCAAATTGCATTTAAGTTCAACAGATTTTCTGGAAAAAGGCTGGGCAATCATTGGCTTTACTTGACTTAACAGAGCGCAATGTTTAGTGTAAAAATCTTGACAAAAATGGTACAGTGGCGACGTTATGTCAGCTTGATGAGCTGGCCTTTCTATTTATGGGCTGAATGGAGGTATCCTGTGCATAATGATGATCCGATCTATCACGACAAGGATGAAATGACAGACATTGAAGAGCCGGAGATCCCGGAGATATTGCCGATGATGGCTGTGCGGGATGTGGTCATCTTCAATTATATGATTATTCCGCTTTTTGTCGGAAGACCGGCCTCCGTTAATGCCATCCAGGAGGCCCTGGCCGGTGATAAGCTGCTGCTCCTGGTCACCCAGAAGGACTCGACCATTGATGAACCGGGCCAGGATGATATATACAAGGTGGGAATGGTCTGCATGATCATGCGGACCTTGAAGCTCCCCGACGGCAGGCTGAAGGTGCTGGTGCAGGCCCTGCATAAGGCCCAGGTGAAAAAGGTCGTGCAGGAAACGCCCCATTTTACCGCCAGGGTGGAGCTTTTCCCTGAAGAAAAAACAGCCGATGTGTCCGTTGCCACCGAAGCGCTGATGCGCACCGTGCGGGAGCAGACCGAAAAGATCCTGTCGCTGAAGGGTGTTGTTTCCTCTGAGTTGATGGTTATTCTCAACGAAATCGAGGAGCCCGGCAGACTGGCGGATCTGGTGGTGTCCAATCTCCGGTTGAAGACAGCGGAGTCACAACAGGTCCTTGAAACGATAAATCCCATCGACCGCCTGAAAAAGGTGGCTGAATTCCTCAACAAGGAGCTGGAAGTTTCCACCATGCAGGCCAAGATTCAGTCCGAGGCCAAGGAGGAAATGGGTAAGACCCAGCGCGAGTATTTCCTGCGGGAGCAGCTGCAGGCCCTGAAAAAGGAGCTTGGCGACATCGATGACAAGTCGGAAGAAATCGAAGAGCTGCGGGTCAAGATTGAAAAGGCCAGAATGCCTTCCAGTGTCAAGAAGGAAAGCCTGAAGCAGCTGAAACGGCTGGAGATGATGCACCCTGATGCCTCGGAGGCAACCATCGTCCGTACCTATCTTGACTGGATGCTCGATGTCCCCTGGCGCAAAAGCACCAAGGATTTTCTCGATCTGAAGATTGCCCGCCAGGTGCTTGATGAGGATCACCATGGTCTGGAGAAGGTAAAGGAGCGTATTCTCGAATATCTGGCGGTGCGCAAGCTCAACCGCGCAACCAAAGGGCCTATTCTCTGCTTTGTCGGACCTCCGGGCGTGGGCAAGACCTCGCTGGGCAAATCAATAGCACGGGCCATGGGCAGGAAGTTCTACCGCCTGTCCCTGGGCGGCATGCGGGACGAGGCCGAGATCCGTGGCCATCGCCGCACCTATATCGGCGCCATGCCGGGCCGTATTGTTCAGGGATTGAAAATTGTCGGCTCCAATAATCCCGTGTTCATGATGGATGAGATCGATAAGGTCGGCTCGGACTATCGGGGTGATCCATCCTCTGCGCTGCTGGAGGTGCTTGATCCGGAACAGAATTTTGAATTTACCGATCATTATCTCAATCAACCTTTTGATCTGTCCAAGGTAATGTTTATTACCACCGCCAATATGACGGACACCATTCCCGGTCCCTTGCTTGACCGCATGGAGGTTATCCGTCTCTCAGGCTATGCCCTGGAGGAAAAAATGGTTATAGCCAAACGCTATCTTGTCCCCCGGCAGCTGAAACAGAATGGCCTTCAGGACAAGCATTTCAGTATTGATGATGCAACCTTGAGCCTTGTTATTACCAACTACACCAAGGAGGCAGGCCTGCGAAATCTGGAACGGGAGATCGGCAAGGTCTGCCGCAAGGTGGCGCGGCGGGTGGCTGAAGGTGGCAAAGGGCCTTATGCCATCAACGTGCGGACCCTCAGCAAATATCTCGGGCCGCCCAAATTCCAGCCGGAAGCGGAGATTGATGTTATTGATCAGCCTGGTCTGGCCACTGGTTTAGCCTGGACCGAGGTTGGCGGTGAGATCCTTTATGTTGAGGTTTCTCTGCTGAAAGGCAAGGGTGGTTTGACTCTTACCGGGCAGCTTGGCGATGTGATGAAGGAGTCGGCCCAGGCGGCAATGACCGTCTGTCGGTCCCGTCTGGAAAAGCTTGGCAAGGGGGAGAACTATTTTGATGAGATAGATGTGCATGTGCATGTGCCGGCAGGAGCCATTCCGAAGGACGGGCCGTCCGCCGGGGTGACCATTGTTGCCGCGCTCTATTCGGCCTTAATCGGTAAGAAGGTGCGCCAGGACGTTGCCATGACCGGCGAGATCACCTTGCGCGGCCGGGTATTGCCCATCGGCGGCTTAAAGGAAAAAGCCCTGGCTGCCCTGCGCGCGAAAATCACCACGGTGATTATTCCCGAGCAGAACAAGACGGATCTGGTTGAAATTCCCAAGGATCTGCGGGACCAGATCAATTTTGTTCCGGTAAAAAATGTTGACCAGCTGCTGGCCAAGATTTTTTAAAGCATATTCCTTCTCATGATGCGGGATTTAGGTGAAAGACGGAAACCAGGGCAAGCAGGTTCGTAGAGATGGACCTGCAACGTGGCTATGGCGAGGACGACGCCATTGGCAGAAATGGCTTGTCCTCGCCCTGGGTGTTGCTCTCGCCGTTGCTTCGGGCTATCGTCTGTGGGTGTCCTCCTACGCCTCTTCAGTGCCGCAATCCGATGGCGGTCATGAGCCCATCGTTGTTTATATTCCTCCGGACAGCGGTTTTGCCGCGATCAAAAAAACACTGATTGCCTCACATGTCATTGATGACGATATCCGTTTTGGTCTGCTGGCGCGCAGGATGGCGTCAGTCGGCAGATTGCAGGCCGGTGAATATCTCTTCACGCCCGAGCTCTCCCATCAGGCAATTATTGAGAAACTGGCCAGGGGAGAGGTGTACTATCGTCCCTTGACCATTCCGGAAGGGTTCAATATCTTTCAGATTGGCGATCTGCTGGCAAGCGGTTTCGGTTACGACCGTAACGACTTTCTGCGGCACGTGCAGGATCAGCAGCTTATCAGGTCGCTGGGGCTCGACGTTCCCTCGCTGGAAGGATATCTGTTTCCTGATACCTACTTTGTTACCAGGGGCCAGAAGCTTGAAAAAATTGTCGCCATGATGGTGCAGCGTTTTAACGATGTTTTTGCCGAAATTTCCAAACAGGATAAGTCTTCATCCCGGTCAGCCCCGCAGGCCTTTTCTCGCCATGAAATTGTTATTCTGGCCTCTATTGTTGAAAAGGAGACCGCTTTGCCGGCAGAACGGCCCCTTATTGCCGCAGTTTTTCTCAACCGGCTCAAAAAAGACATGAAATTACAGGCGGATCCCACCGTCATCTATGGTATTGCTGATTTTAATGGCAATATCACCCGGCAAGACCTGATTACTCCTTCTCCTTACAATACCTATACAAAAACAGGGTTGCCGGCGGGGCCGATCGCCAATCCGGGCAAGGAGTCGCTGGTTGCCGTCCTGCGCCCGGCTGATACCGGTTATTTGTATTTTGTCGCGCAAAACGATGGCAGCCACTTTTTTTCGAGTAGCCTCGAGGAACATAACAGGGCGGTGATCCGTTTTCAGAAGCAAAGAAAATGATCAGAAAAAGAATCAGCTGTAGGAAAAAAAAGTGAATCAGGTATGAGATGACAAATCTCATGATATCTCCAAAAATATCAGGCGGAGGATGGTAATGACAAAAGCGCAATTGACGGCCGACAGGTCAAGCGAGTCGGGAAGGAGACTGCGCTATCAGCGCGGGTTTTCCCTTATGGAGCTGATGATCGTTATGGTCATTCTCGGGCTGCTGGCATCCCTGGTGGGCCCGACAATGTTTAAAAAGCTGGGTACGGCAAAGCAGAAAACCGCCAAGACCCAGATCGGCATGCTGATGGCGGCCTTGGATGCATATCGGCTCGATATCGGCCATTATCCTTCCCAGCAGGAAGGCCTTGAGGCGTTGGCGGTCAATCCGGGTGAAGACAAGTGGGATGGCCCTTATTTGAAGAAAGGAGTGCCGCTGGATCCATGGGATAACGAGTACAGCTACCAGAATCCGGGTGAGCATGGGGAGGTGGATATCTATTCCCTTGGTGCCGACAACAGAGAGGGTGGTGAAAAAGAAAATGCGGATGTGGGAAGCTGGGAATAGCGCCTGTGCGCTATTCCCATGTTTTTTCAGTCTTTTGTCGAATGACAGACGAAGCAGCCGTCCTCATTAGGTTCGTCGGCAATCATCTGGCTGTAATCCCAGCGCAACATGTCCGGGTACTCTGAACCATGCACCCGGTGGCAGGAAAGGCACATGACAATGGCCTCGTCCCGCTGCGGGTTTGCAGGATCGATCCAGGCCACCGGCGACTGTATTTCATAATCGGTCACCGGATTGTACTGGGCGTATTCCCCTTCCTCGGGCAGAGTGATCTCCGTCGGATGGCGCAGCCAGGTGGTGATGCCTATGCCGGCGGTACTGTGAAATGTATTGTGACAGCCCGCGCAGTAGCTGGAGATACTGTGTGTTTGCTTCAGTTCGAGGCTTTCGCCGCTGCCGGTTTCATTCCTGTCGACCCCGGTGTAGAAGTTGTGATCAACAGTTGATGCGATGTGGTCAGGGTGTTCCCAGGAAGCATGCTCCACGCCTTGCACCCAGGCGCCAAACTGTTCATCATGGGAATTGAGAAAGCGGTAGCTGTTATTATCCTTGTGGTGATAGACATTGTAATGGCAGCCCTGACAGCCGCCCCGCCAATCGTTCTGCGCGGTTGGCGCCACGGCGAGGGTATTGTGGCAGGAGCTGGCATTCCCGCACCGGTTATTGCCGGGCGCAGAAGTCAATTTGCTGTCATGTTCCGAGATGCCGTAGACATTGTGGCCGTAACCGTCATAGTCTGCTCCCCGGGAAAGCTGGTAAAAGTTGCCGCCGGCCAGGGCCTTGCTCGGGTATCCGCTGGTATTAAGAACAATGGGAATCCGGTTCTCGCCGAGCTGGATAATCGTCTGGTCTGCCGTGATGGAAGAGTGGCAGCCGACACAGTCGGAGATGAGCAGATATCCCACCGGCGTTTCCGAGGCATCACCTGAATTGAATGTGCCGTCAGCCGCCCAGCCGGCGCCTGCTCCGCTGTGCAGAACCGCTGCCCCGTCCTGAGAATTATGCATGGTGTGACAGTTCCCGCAGACGCCGCTCACGTTTGCCGCGGCATTGTTGGGGGATAAACTCAAGGCAAGGGTGAGAACCGAAAAAAGAAGAAGCCTCCTCTCAGCAAGAGCAATATTGGTCATATGCGCCTCCGGTGCAAATCTTTTATTCTTGTCATTATTTGCTGCAGTCCCGTCTGGACGATTGATTCATTCGGCTGCATGGTTGGATTTCTCAGGCACGGCAAAATTTCTGTTTCTGTCTTGGCTGAGATTTGGTTGTCCCGGCAGCTGCGGGAAAAATGATGAGATGAATGGTGCAGGAAGAGATGTGCGCGGCAGGAGGGGGGCCGGCGGGGAAGAGCTGCAAGGGTTTTCAGCATACAGCGGCTGCATTCCGGGAGCCCCAATCGCGTCATCTCGGTGATCCTCTTTTTTGTCAGGAGGTGGCAATAAAATATGCCGGGTCACTTTATGATAACAAGGCAACCCGGCAATCTTGACAGGAAGATCCGCGGTTTTCCGTCCCCAGCTTACGCGGGGTTTGGCTTTATCTTGTTATGTATCCAAAATGTCAAAGTCAAAGCACAATTTACATATGTAAACGGAAAAGGGGGTATATTCAATTGGGCAAATTGTCGCATTGCGCCCTGGCAGGGCGTTTTCTATTCTTCAGCTCCTCTGTGAAAATCGATTTGTGATTGAGTGGGGTTCATGTCCGGGTCAGCGATAATATTGATGACAACGTTGTATTTTTCTTCAAGTTCGACGAGGTCGGCCCGTTTCTGATTCAGCATGTACTGGGCGATGGCCAGAGGAAAGCGGCAGGTGATTTTCTCTGTCGTCTTTTTGATGGCGCCGGTTTGGATGCGGCGCAGTTGGGCCAGCGCCATGGTTTCCACTGAGCGGACCATGCCGAGCCCCTGGCAGTGTTCGCAGATGATGTAGCTTCCTTTCTGTACCGGCGGCCCCAGTCTTTGCCGGGAAATCTGCATCAGCCCGAATTTTGAGATGCGGCTGATATCCACCTTGGCCTTGTCATGTTTCATGCAAGCCTTGACCTGTTTTTCAACATCCCGGATGTGTTTTTTATCGCGCATATCGATGAAGTCGATAACGATGAGACCACCAAGGTCCCGGAGGCGCAACTGCCGGGTGAGTTCTTCCGCCGCTTCCATGTTGGCCAGAAAAATGGTCTCCTCAAAATTTTTATCTTTGGAGGTGCGACCGGAATTGACATCAATCGCCACCAGGGCTTCGGTGGGATTAATGACAATGGAGCCGCCGGAGGGAAGGTTGACGGAGGGCTGGTAGATCTGCTCAATCTGCTCTTCAATCTGATAGAGATTGAAGATGGGCCGGGCGCCTTTGTGCAGTTTGACCTTGGTCATCCGTTGTCTTGCCGGCAGCAGGTTGAGAAAGTTAACGACCTGCTCATAAGTGATCTGGTTGTCTACGAGTATCTCGTTTATTTCATTGGTAAAATGGTCACGCAGAAAGCGGGCGGTGACATCCTGCTCTTTGTATACCAGCGCCGGGGCAGGCATGGTCTGGCCGCGTTTTTTGATTTCTTTCCACAGGTTGAGCTGATAGCGGATGTCCTGGAACAAAGCAGTTTTGGTAACATCCTTGCTGGCGGTACGGACGATATAGCCGATCTCTTCGGGGAGATTGGCCGAGTTGACGATTTCCCTGAGTTTGCTGCGCAGGCTCTCGTCTTCAATCTTGCGTGAAATGCCATGGCTGTCGCTGCCCGGCATAAGTACCACATACCTGCCCGGCATGGAGAGGTAGGTGGTGATGCTTGCGCCTTTGTTGCCGGTGGCCTCCTTGACCACCTCAACCAGCACCTCCTGCCCCTTTCTGATCACCTCCTGTATCTTCAGGTCCTTCCAGTGGGTCGAGGGCGGGACATCCTTGCAATAATATTCGGGATGGATATCGCTGAAGGGCAGAAAGCCGTTGCGTTCAATGCCCATATCGACAAAAACCGCCTGCAGATTGGGCTCGATGGCGGTAATAATGCCCTTGTAGATGTTGCCTTTGGTCTGGGCGCTGGAAACGGTTTCCAGGTGAAATGAGGTCAGTTTGCCGTTTTCAAGCAGGGCGATGCGGGCTTCCTCGGGCTCGTCGGAGTTGATGAGCAGCTTCAGGGCGGCGCCGCTGGTTTTTTCTTCCTCATCCTCCGGTTGCGGTGTTTTATTTTTTGCCGCGGTTGCCTTTTTCGCCGGTGATTTTCTTGGCCGTGATCTGGGTTTCTTGGTGGTTGCCGGGGTTTCGGCCTTTTCTTCCTGGTTGGTCTCGGGTGTTTTTTCGTCGTTCATGATTTTCCTTCAGGTGGCAAACCTGCCTGAACAGCCCTGTCGGTGCGAGGGCTTGAGGATGTGTGCTGTTCAGGCGGCTGGCGATGTCTGGTAATAGATTTTTCCCCTGTGCGCCGAATGGGCAATCTCACCGCTTTCCGTCAGCTCTTGTAAAAGCCGGGCGGTTGAGTTGCTGTCCAGATTCAAGGCCTCGCAGATATCTGTCTCGGTGCACGGGCGTCTTTGCAGCATTTCTAGTAATTCTGTTTTCTGGGCTGATCGAGCATCGGCTCGCTGCCTTTTGCGGAAATCCGCTATGATTTCTACAGTTCCGGGAAGCTGTCGGCTGATATCCGCCAGTTCGGCTTCCGTCAAGGGCTTGGCAAATTCCTCAAGCGGAGGACGGACAACGGTGTTCAGCTGGATTTTTGCCGGTTTAATGGCAATAAGGGCCTGCCTTAAGGCGGCAATATCTTCCGCCGAGTCATTGATGCCTTTGCTCAGCAGGATCTCAAGCCACAGTTCCCCTCTGAAATTTCCGGCAAAGAGACCAAGTCCATCGATGATCTCTTTTAATTTCGTACATTGTGCCGGCCTGTTTATTTTGCGAAAACTTTCCTCTCTGGCAGAATCAAGAGATGGAATGACAATGTCGGCATGCTCAAGATCCTGTCGTACATCTTGTCGATAAAGAAGAGATCCGTTGGTGAGCACGGCAACCGGCAAGGAGGTTTTCGTTTTCAGGTGGTTGATGATCTCGCCGAGTCCACTGTGCAGCGCGGGTTCGCCGCTTGCGGTGATGGTAAAGACGTCGATCGGTTTCGCCTGGCTGGTGGTTGCCAGAAAAGAATCTATTTCGGCAATGATTTCTCTGGTTGGGGTGTATTCCTTTCTTTCACAGGTAAAGATTGTGGTCGGTCCCACCTCGCAATAAATGCAGTTGAAATTGCAGATTTTGGCAGGGAGAAGATCGATGCCCAGTGACAAGCCGAGGCGTCGGGAGTTGACGGGTCCAAACAGATATTTCATTCAGCAAGAGCAGTATTCATGTTAACTTAATCTGATTTTTAAATTATATACTTAAAAACAATCGCCATCAGTTGGCAAGAGAAAGTTTTGCCTTGACACGCTTTATTGCGAAACGTTAGTTTCATCCTTTCAAAGGTAATGGAATCGGAATACTCTTTTTATAAGGAAACACTCATGCGGAGCGATGCGGTAAAAAAAGGATTGGAAAGGGCGCCTCACAGATCGCTGTTTAAGGCAATGGGCTATACCAACGAGGAAATACAGCGGCCATTGATTGGAATCGGTCACGCTCACAATGAGATCATTCCCGGCCATATCCATCTCGATAAAATAGTGGAGGCGGTCAAGGCCGGGGTCCGCATGGCCGGTGGCACACCCATTGCTTTTGCGACAATCGGCGTCTGTGACGGCATTGCCATGAATCATAAGGGCATGAAATATTCCCTGGCCAGCCGGGAAATCATTGCCGATTCGGTTGAAATTATGGGTCAGGCCCATCCCTTTGACGCCATGGTGCTGGTGCCCAACTGTGACAAGGTTGTGCCCGGCATGCTCATGGCAATGCTGCGGCTCAATATTCCGGCGGTCATGGTAAGCGGCGGGCCGATGCTTACCGGCCGTTTTCAGGGCAGGGACGTGCATCTGGTCAGCGTCTTTGAAGGGGTGGGCCGGGTCAAGGCCAACACCATGAGCCTTGACGAGTTAAATGAGCTTGAAGATGCCGCCTGTCCCAGCTGCGGCTCCTGCTCCGGCATGTTCACGGCAAACTCCATGAACTGCCTGACCGAGGCCCTTGGCCTGGGCCTGCCCGGCAACGGCACCATTCCGGCAGTTGCTGCGGCGCGTATCCGCCTGGCCAAGCAGGCCGGCATGGCCGTCATGAATCTCTTCCATGAACAGATTAAACCGCGGGATATTGCCACCAAGGAGGCCTTTGAGAATGCCATGGCTGTTGATATGGCGCTGGGCTGTTCGACCAATACGGTGCTGCATGTGCCGGCGATCGCCTGGGAGGCGGGGGTTGACCTGCCGCTGGCAACCTTCAACGAGGTGAGCAGAAGGGTGCCCCATATCTGCAGTCTGATCCCCGGCGGCTCCCACAGCCTGCAGCAGCTCGATGAAGCCGGCGGGGTACAGGCGGTCATGCGTGAACTGCTGAGCAGCGAATTCGGTTTGCACCAGCAGGTCATGACAGTGACCGGCCAGACCCTGGGTGAGAATCTGAAAAGGGCCAGGGTGCGGGACAGTGAGATTATCCGCCCGGTTGATAATCCCTACCACCAGCAGGGGGGAATTGCCGTGCTGTATGGTAACCTCGCTCCGGAGGGGGCGGTGGTCAAACAGTCGGCCGTGGCCGCCGAGATGATGTGCCATTCCGGTCCGGCCCGGCTGTTTGATTCGGAAGAGGAGGCCCAGTCAGCAATTCTTGCCGGCAGCATCAGGCCTGGTGACGTGGTTGTCATCCGGTACTGCGGACCCAAGGGCGGTCCCGGCATGCCGGAGATGCTGTCTCCCACCTCAGCGATCATCGGCATGGGACTGGGCAAAAGCGTTGCCCTCATCACCGATGGCCGCTTCAGTGGCGGCACCCAGGGGGCCTGCGTCGGCCATGTCTCTCCTGAGGCGGCGGAAGGCGGTCCCATTGCTCTGCTCAGAGAGGGTGATACCATTGTCGTGGATATTACCAACAAACGGCTGCACTGTGAAATTGACGAGGCGGAAATGGCCGGACGCCGGGAGTCCTGGCAACCCCCGGCCGCGAAAATCACCACCGGCTATGTTGCCCGCTATGCCAGACTGGTCGGTTCCGGCAGTTCCGGCGCAATCCTTAAGTGATGGGGTGTGAGGGGTTCCCGCCCCGGGCATATTTTATGAGAAAGTTGCTAAGCAAGAAAAGAGTGGCCGCCTTTATCTCGTCGCTTGCCTGCCTGTGGGCAAGTCAATGCGCCGCAGGCAATATCACCTCCGAGCCGTGGGACATAACCGCGGATAAGATCAGCCGCTACACCAGGCCGGAAAATATCGTGGCGGAAGGCAATGTGGTGCTGCGCCGAACAGGGGAAGACAGCGGCAAGCCGCTCACCATCAAGGCGGACTGGATGCGATACAATGTGGAGGACGAGCTGGTATACGCCAGGGGCAATCTTATCATGCGCACCGCCGATCAGGACGTGGAGGCGGTTGAGGCAGTGATTGATCTCAGCGATGAAACCGCCACCCTGACGGACACCACCCTTTTTGTGCCGGAAAACAATCTGCATTTCTCCGGCCGCGAGGTGGAAAAGTCAGGCCCCATCACCTATCGTTTCAAGGACGGGGATTTTACCGCCTGCAAGGTGGAGGAAGGCAAAACCCTGCCATGGCAGTTTCATTCCGCTGAGGCCGTGGTCAAGGTGGAAAAGGTGGTGGTCCTCAAGCACACGGTGCTGCGGGTAAAGGGTGTGCCGGTACTGTACGTTCCCTATATGGCGGTGCCGGCCAACACCAAGCGCAAAACCGGCTTTCTCTTTCCTGAGATTTCCCAGTCGGAGCGCAGCGGCACCGGGCTTATTACCCCTTATTTTGTTGACCTTTCGCCAAGCAGTGATATCACCCTTTATCCGGGTTACCTGTCGAAGCGTGGCGTGGTGGCAGGGGCTGAATTCCGCCATGTCAGCGATTATAATTCCAAGGAGACCATCGCCGCCACCTATATCCAGGATAAAACAGAAGATAAGCCGGAGGACGATTATAAGTCTGATGACTACCTGCGGACCGATCAGAACCGTTACTGGATCCGCGGCAAGCTCGATCATGATTTCGGCAATGATCTGCTGGCCAAGATGGATGTGGATCTGGTTTCTGACCGGGACTTTCTCGAGGAATTCAAAAGAGGCGTCAATGGTTTCAAAGACAGCGACAGAAATTTTCTCAGCGATTTTAACCGCGGGCTGACCGAGGAAACCATTCCCTATCGTCCCTCCCAGATGCAGTTGACCAAGAGCTGGTCATCGTCGTTTTTGGGCGGCCAGCTGGTCGGCATCAATGATCTGACCGAGGTCAAAGACGTCCCCACCCAGGTGAATACTCTGCCGCAGGTGCTCTACAGCGGGGTCTTTGAGCTGGAAAAATTTCCTCTCAGTCTCAGCTGGGACTCGGGCTATGTACACTACTGGCGGGAGGAAGGGGTTGGCGAACAGCGCTTTGATCTCCATCCGCAGCTGACCGCGCCTCTTCCCTTGGGGAAGTATATTGAGGGTACGGTAACAAGCGGACTGCGGGAGACGGCTTACAAAATCGACGCCAATGGGTCGGATGTGTTTGACTGGGAGCATGACCAAAATCAGAACCGTACGGCCTGGAATTTCGATACCAATATCGGCACAACGGTGGCCCGGGATTTTGATATGCGCCTCGGTTCCGTTTCTCAGCTCAATCATGCCATCAGGCCCGAGATCGAATACAGTTATGTCGCGCTGGACAGGGAGGACGAGTTGCCGGACATTGATGAGATCGATCTGCTTGTCCCGGAAAATCTCATCACCTACAGCCTTAACAACTATTTCCGCGTGGCGGGCGGTAAAGATGACAGCCCGTTTGACCGTTATTTGGGCTACCTGAAGATCATTCAGTCATACGATATTCGTGAGGAGCGGCGCGATCTTGAAGGTCTCAATGACGAAAACCGTCCCTTTTCCGATGTCGTATTGAAATTGAATCTGTACCCGTTGCCCCGCTGGCAGACCAGATACCAGACGGCCTACAGCGTGTATGGCGAGGGTGTGACAAGGTATAATCTCTATGCCAGATATTTATCAACCAGAGGCGACAGTTTTTCCCTTGACTATCGCTATACCGAGGGTTCCGAGATCAACCAGTTGAATGCCGAGGTGATCACCAGGCTCACCGATAACTGGTACCTGGAAGCTGATCTCAAGCAGTCTCTGGAGCAAAATTCCATTACCAGCGCCTCTTTCGGGCTGACCTATCACCCGCAGTGCTGGGCCGTGAAGTTTCTGGTGGAGCAGAGTTCCGATGATAAACGGGTGGCAATCCTTTTTTCCCTGGTCGGGCTGGGGGAGTCGCTGGGTATTGGTTTTTCCGGGGATTTTGAGGGCGGCCTTGATCTGGATTCCAGCAGTGACAATGTCTTAAATGATGAATTTGATAAGCAGGACGATGATAACAAGTAACGGACAGGCGGGAGGCCGGGCATGAATTACGATGTCTTCAACGGCGATGCTGACGGCATCTGCGCCCTGCATCAGCTGCGGCTGGCCGAGCCCCGGCAGGCCCTGCTCGTCTCCGGGGTGAAACGCGATATCCGCCTGCTTGCAAAACTGGCAGACAATCCCGAGGTGGAGGGAGCGGAGATTACGGTCCTTGATATTTCCATGGAGAGCAATAAGGACTCTCTGGGTACTCTGCTCCAGCGGGGGAACAACATTTTCTATGTTGATCACCATTTTGCCGGGGAAATTCCGGCGGCAGGCAACCTGCTGGCAACCATCGACCCCGGTCCTGATGTCTGCACCGGCATATTGGTCGACCGGCTGATCGGCGGGAAATTCCGCCTGTGGGCCATTGTGGCGGCCTATGGCGACAATCTGCATGGGGCTGCGCGGCAGACCGCCATCGGTCTTGGACTCACCGACAATGAGCTTGCGACCCTGCAGGAGCTGGGTGAGCTGATGAATTATAACGGTTATGGCCGGGAGCTTGCAGACCTGCATGTCACCCCTCAGGAGCTCTTCCGGGCGGTGGCGCCCTTTGCGAGCCCCTTTGATTTTTACCGTGAGTCGGACGTGCCGGGCCATTTGCGGAAAGGGTATGCCGAGGACATGGCTAAGGCCCGTTCGGTGCAGCCTCTTGCTGAAAATGATTCCGGCAGGATTTTCACCTTTCCCGACGCCCCATGGTCCCGCCGGGTCGCCGGGGTGTTCAGTAACGAAAAGGCCAGGCAAATGGCAGATAAGGCCCACGCCCTCATTGTTGATAATGGTGATGGGACACTGATGGTCAGTGTCAGAGCGCCTCTGCGCAATAAGCAGGGTGCTGCCTCTCTCTGCCGGAAGTTCCCCACCGGCGGCGGCCGTGAAGCGGCAGCCGGAATTAATGCCTTGCCGCAGGGGCAATTTGATGCCTTTGTCAATGCCTTTCGCCAAACCTGGTGATATTTCAATGGAAATTAAACCAAGAGGAGTACCCCATGCGTAAAACTGTACGCTTGCTGCTGGCCCTGCTTTTTCTGGCCCTTGCCTCTCTTCCGGCTGCCATGGCCGAGGAGGCCGCCCAACCCAGGGCCGCAGACCTTATCAAGGACGGCCAGTTGATTGACCTCACTTCAGTCCGTTACCAGGGTCTGTTCAAGGAACTGCGGTTGCGGTATAACTTCAGCCAGGAGGAGATTGACAGACTTTTTGCCGGGGTGAGCATCAAACAGCGGGTGCTGGAGCTGATGGACACCCAGTGGGAGGCCAAGCCCTATTACCAGTATTACCCTCTTTTCATCACTCCGGCCGTGGTGGCAGAGGGGCGGGAAAAGCTTGCGGTCAACAAGGAGCTGCTTGATAAGATTGAACGGGAGATCGGCGTAGAACGGGAAATTGTGGTGGCAATCTGGGGTGTTGAAACCCGCTACGGCCAGCACAAGGGGGCTTTTAATCTATTTCAGACCTTGAATACCATGTTTGACGCCTATCCGCGCAGGAGCAGTTTTTATCGGGAGCAGCTTGTCCATTTCCTGCTGCTCTGCAAAGAAAATCATGTCGATCCCCTGACAGTTACCGGCTCGTACGGCGGTGCATTCGGCCAGACCCAGTTTATCCCTTCCAGCTTCCGGGACTATGCTGTTGATTTCGATCGGGACGGCAGCAGGGATGTCTGGAATTCCACGCCGGACGTGCTGGCAAGCATTGCCAATTACCTGCATCGCTTCGGCTGGGTGTTTCATGCTCCCATTTACCATGAAATAGGCCCGGCCTTGAAAAGTGAGACCCTGGAAAACGCCTATCAGACAGGGAGAAAGGGTTTTGTCCCGGTGGCGGAAGTTGCCCTGTCCCAGGGGGTGGCCCTGCCGCCCGCCCCGGAAAACAAAAAGGTGACCATTGTCGGCCTGGAGCTTGAAGATGGCGGCATGCGGTACGTGGCCGGCTACCCGAATTTCCAGGCCATTACCGCATGGAACAATTCGAACCGCTACGCCATGGCCGTGGTGGAACTCGCCGAGAAACTGACCGGCAAGTAATACCGGAACTGCGGGGTATCGACGTTTAAGCGTTTGAACGTTCAAACGTTGTTCAGCATAAAAGTATGGCGATGCCGATGGAAAAGAGCAGGCAGTAACCGAGTCCCATCAGATATTCAAGCGGATTTGCGAAGAGAGTGGGCAGGGTGCCGATGGCGAGCATGGCAAAACACCCTAACGCTGTTTTGTATTGTTTTTTGTTCCGCAAGCGGGTGAACTTTCCCATCTGGTTTTCGCAGACAGCGGCAAAGGCGATAAACTTCATCTGTCGGCTTGTTCAGTTTCTCAGTAAATGCCGCCCGGTCGGCATGCCAAGAAATCAGCCTTTCTGCTCGGTAAAGATCTTGATAAATTGCTGCAGGATCGCCTGGTTGCCCGCGTCAGGATTCACTAATTCAAGGCCGGTGTGAAATGTCTTACCGGCACTCTCGTTGCAGTAGATTACCCGCCCTTGCAGATTGACCAGGGTGTCTTCCAGGGCTATTTCAAGAGTCAGGTTGTTGCCGGGACTGATGTAGCAACTCGTCTCAAGAAGTATGCCACCCTCCGAGACATTCAGTGTGCGACCCATGCCTTCGTAAAGGAGATCTCCATCTTTATCCTCGCAGATGTAAGAGAGGTTCAGGGCCGAGTATCGTTCATGTTTTCTTTTATCTTCAGACATATTGCATCCTGTGTGATTGGGTGGTGGAATGGCGGCTGGAGGTTTTGGGGCTGGAGCCGGAGCCGGAGCCGAAAAATGATATTATAATAAACTGGCCGAGAGAACATTGAAGGATTCATTATCCTGACAATATATAAGCATGTGTTGTGGTTTCGCGCCAGAGAATTTTCACAAAAAAAACGGGCGCCTCAACCAGAGGGCCCGTTTTTATTACGTCTATGGGGCGGAGATTTCAGGAATTTTTCCCCATCCTTATGCTGCCGCTGACCAGATCGTCAACCACGGTAGGATCGGCCAGGGTGGAAGTATCACCAAAGTCATCCTGGCCTGCCGCAATTTTGCGGAGAATACGGCGCATGATCTTGCCGCTTCTGGTTTTCGGCAGTCCCTGGGAGAACTGGATGATCTCCGGGGTGGCAATCGGTCCTATTTCCTTGCGCACATGGGTGCGCAGGGCCTGACGCAATTCATCCGAGGGCTGGAAACCTGATTTCAAGGAGACATAGGAATAAATGGTTTGTCCCTTGATCGGATGGGGAGCGCCGACAACAGCGGCTTCGGCAACCGCCTCATGGGCGACCAGGGCGGATTCGATTTCCGCGGTTCCAAGCCGGTGCCCGGAAACATTGATAACGTCATCAAGCCTGCCCATGATCCAGTAGTAACCATCCGCATCCCGGCGGACCCCGTCTTCCGGGTCGTAAATGCCTGGGTAGCGGTCAAAATAGGTTTTCTTGAAACGCTCCTGGTCGCCGAAAACGCCGCGCAGCATGCCCGGCCAGGGTTTTTTCACCACCAGATGGCCGCCTTCGTTGACCCCGGCCTGCTTGCCGTGTTCGTCAAAGATGTCAACATCGATTCCCGGCAGGGGCAGGGTGGCCGAACCGGGTTTCAGGGGGGTGGCATAAGGCAGGGCGGAGATCATGATACCGCCGGTCTCGGTCTGCCACCAGGTGTCGACAATCGGCAGCTTGCCGCCGCCGATATGGGTATGGTACCACATCCATGCCTCAGGATTGATGGGCTCGCCGACGCTGCCCAGCAGACGCAGGGAAGAGAGATCGTATTTCTGGGTCCATTCGGTGCCTTCGCGCATCAGGGCCCTGATAACGGTGGGTGCCGTGTAGAAGATATTGACCTTGAATTTTTCCACCACCTTCCAGAAGCGGTCCGGTCCGGGATAGGAGGGAACACCCTCAAACATCAGGGTTGTCCCGCCCAGGGCCAACGGCCCATAGAGGATGTAGCTGTGGCCGGTGATCCAGCCGATATCCGCGGTACACCAGAAAACATCGTCATCTTTCAGGTCAAAAACCCACTGGCAGGTATGGGCCGCATAGGTAAGATAGCCCCCGGTGGTGTGGACAACGCCTTTGGGTTTGCCGGTGCTGCCGCTGGTATAGAGGATGAACAGGGTGTCTTCGCTATCCATGCTCTCAGGAGGGCAATTATCAGTGAGTTCCAGGGCCTTCATCTCCTCGTGCCACCAGATGTCGCGGCCTTCCTGCATGGTGACCGCGTTGCCTGCCCTTTTCACCACAATGGAGGTTTTTATGCTGTCGCATTCCTCAAGGGCCTCGTCGGCATTGGGTTTGAGGGGAATGGTCTTTCCCGCGCGTAACACGGCATCAGCGGTGATGAGAACCTTTGCTTCACAATCCTGAATGCGGCTGCGCAGACTGTGGGCGGAAAATCCGGCGAAAACTACCGAATGGATGGCACCGATCCTGGCACAGGCGAGCAGAGAGATGGCGAGCTCCGGGATCATCGGCAGGTATACGGAAACGCGGTCGCCTTTTTTAACGCCGTATTTTTTCAGCACATTGGCAAAACGGCACACTTCCCGGTGCAGCATCTGGTAGGTATAAATTCTGACATCATCCTCGGGCTCGCCCTGAAAGATAATGGCTGCCTTGTTGCGGCGGCCGTTTTTCAGATGACGGTCAAGACAGTTGTAGGAAATGTTGAGTTTGCCGCCAGCGAACCATTTGATTTCCGGTTTATGAAGATCGGCTTCCAGGACCTTATCCCATTTCTTATCCCAGCTGATAAGCTGTTCAGCCCGCTCGGCCCAGAATCCTTCCGGGTCTTCCATGGATCTTTTGTAATGGGCCCGGTATTCATCCATGCTTTTCACGTAAGCCGCGGCCTGCCGGTCAGCCGGGGGAAGAAAAATCCTTTCTTCAGTCATCAGGCTTTCAATTTTAGTTTCTTCAGCGCTCATTTTGCCTCCCTGAAAAATTACTATGATTTAATATAGGTAAAAAAAATGCCGGTAAACGTACCGAAGGTAGAGATACCTAAGAAATGCCTCCCTTTGATAACCAGTGGGGTTGCCTGTGGTCAAGCGAAAAAAAGAGAAATAGGTCTTTTTTTTATTTTTCCTGTTTCAAGCTTAACCTCTATGCTTGAGCATCTGTTTTGTGTCAAGTGGAAAATTTAGGGGGAAAACAAAATGCAGGAAGCGATGGAATGAAAGATTTCTTCTTGCTATACTGATGGAGGTGTAATGGAAAAAAGCGGGTTCAACGATGTTGCTTGCCCAGGCAACTTCATAAAATATCATTAAAAAAAGTGTTATGCACCCATCGGGTGGGGAAGTAAACTGGCAGATGTTCGTGCAATGGTTGCGGTATAAGCCGCATGTTTTGACGGGTAACGTGGTGAGGCATTTTATTGGGGTGATGACCGCGGTGCTGTCGCTGTCCTGCCCGGCAATCTCTGCTTCGGCCTGTGATACCGCACTCAAGCAGGTTGCGGCGGGCCGTATCCCTCTTTTTCTGGATGATGCCGGCCGGCAGGATTTGCAGAAAAGTGTGGAGAGGAGCATGACCGCACTGGGGCGGATGGACAGGGAGAAACAGTTTGCCCTGTGTGGCAGGACCTATTCCACCCCGTGGCTGCAGCAATCAATGGCCACATTTTTGCGGGGGGTCGAAGCATATAAAAATGAAGCGGATTTCCAGTCTTTTCTTTTTGATAATTTCGATGTCTGCCAGGCGCAAGGCTCTGATGGCGCAGGGCGAATGCTGGTTACCGGCTATTATGAGCCCTTCTTTGCCGGCAGCCTGACGAGACAATACCCCTTTGTCCACCCTCTTTATCAGGTTCCGCCTGACCTGGTTGCGCCGGTTGAAAATCAGGTTGAGAATGAGGCAGGCCGGATGGAGGAAGGTCGTCTCGTGCCTTACTGGACGCGGGCAGAAATTGAAAAAGGGGATCTGCTGCAGGGCCGGGAAATTGTCTATCTGGCCGATCCGGTGGAAGTTTTTATCCTGCATGTGCAGGGCTCCGGCAGAATCAGGCTGCCGGACGGGTCCGTGCGCAAGGTGCATTTTACCGCCAGTAACGGCAGAAAATACCAGAGCATCGGCCGGCTGCTGGTGGAGAGGGGCGTCATGACCCTGGAAGAGGTGACGATGCCGAAAATTGTCTCCTACCTGCATGATCATCCCGATGAGATACAGTCCATTCTGCACCATAATGACCGATATATCTTTTTTTCACTCTCTTCCGCCGAAGGGGACACGGCAAATGAGGGACCGGCGGGCAATATGGGGCAACCTTTGACGGCCGGCCGTTCCCTTGCCGTGGACAGCCTGTGCTTCCCGGCCCCCATGGTGGGCTATCTGGAAACTGATCTGCCGGTTTTTGCTCACGACGGTGCCCTGAACGGCTGGAAAGCGCTGTACCGTTTTGTGGTCAATCAGGACACCGGCGCCGCCATTAAAGGTCCCGGCCGGGTGGATCTTTTTCTGGGAAGCGATGAGTATGCGGCCAGAGCGGCAGGGGTGATGAAGCAGCCGGGGGCTCTCTATTTTCTGGTGTTGAAAGAAGAAAGAATGTAGAAATTTATATGATCAGCACCAATTCTCAGCCAAGCGGGAAGAGGACTTCTGGACTCAGCATGCCAGAGACTGAAAAAAACCGGGAACAAATTTTTTTGGGGATACGATTCGGAGGACCGCATGAAACAACCTGAAATAGATTACTGGATTGCCTGTATGCTTGAAACCTATGATAATGTTTCCGATCTCAATGTCACAGTGGACAAGCCGTTGCAGGTAGAAACATCGGGGGTGCTTACTCCTGTGCAGGTCAAGCCTGAGGTGGCACAGATCACCCCGTTTCAGGCCGAGGTGTTCGCCTTAAACGTCATCGGCGGGAATAAAAGGCTGCTCAAGGACCTGGCCACCACCGGCTCCTGCGACCTTTCCTACTGGCTGGGGAAAAAGGCCAGGTTCAGGGTCAATGTTTTTTCCCAGAAAACCAATCTTTCAACGGTTTTAAGAAAACTGCCCACCGAGATTCCCACCATCAAGAGTCTGAACCTGCCGCCGGTGATGAACAAGATGTCGGATGAGCTGAACGGACTTATCCTGGTAACCGGTGCAACAGGATCAGGTAAGTCAACAACCCTGGCCGCGCTGCTCAACAAGATCAATCATGAGCGGGCCGTACATGCCGTAACCCTTGAAGATCCGATAGAATTTGTTCATCCCCATCTGAAGGCCACCTTCAACCAGCGGGAGCAGGGCAATGATTTTGACAGTTTTGCCAATGGTCTGCGGGCCGCCCTGCGTCAGGCGCCCAAGGTTATTCTGGTGGGCGAGATGCGTGACCGGGAAACCATGGAGATAGGCCTTACCGCCTCTGAAACCGGCCATCTGGTGCTCAGCACGCTGCATACGGTGGATGCCGGTTCCACCATCAACCGCTGTCTCGGCATGTTCGAGCATGATGAGCAACCCCAGATCAGAAACCGGCTGGTTGACACCATACGCTGGATTATCTGCCAGAGGCTGCTGCCAAAGGTGGGTGGGGGCAGGGTTGCCGCCTTTGAGATCATGGGCATGAACCTGCGTGTCAGAGAGGTTATTTTGAACGGTGAGTCGGAAGGGAAAACATTTTATGAAATTATCACTGACGGTACCGCCATGGGAATGACCACCTTTGACCAGTATATCCTGCAGCTTTATGAAAAGGGGCTGGTGACCGAGGAAACGGCCATGAGTTATTGCTCACGCAAAAGCGTCATGGGGCGCGGTCTTGACATGATCAAGTCCGCCAAAGGTGAAACCACCACCGGTATTACCGGGCTGACCATGGAAGAGGAAGAGAAAAATAAATATGATGCATTTTCCTGATCTGCCCCGCGGGCAATGGCACCATTTTTCTCTCTGAGTAGCGGATAGTTTATAAGAGGAAATATTGAGGTAACCGATGATTTCTGCATGTCCTAATTGTGGCAAGACACTCAATTTAACGGAAGGCCAGCAGCATAAGATTGACCATGCTGTGGCTGCTCTGCCTCCGGGCAAATCTCTGAAGTTTAACTGTCCCCATTGCCAGAAACCCATCGAGGTGCAGCGTGAGGCCCTGGCGGCGGGGGAGCGGCCCCCGAAGCAGCCCGCGGCGGCAGGTGGGGTGCTTCTTGAGCCGCCCGGCCCACCGGATCGCAGCTGGCTTGAGCGGGGGGATCTCGGCAGCGGTGAGGTGCTTGAAGATGTACCCCATGTCCTGATCCTGGTAAAGAATGAACAGATCCAGGCTGATATCGCCCAGTTTTTCGATGATATGGGTTATAAGGCCGTGATGCCGCGCACTGCCGAGGATGCCATCGAACGGATGCGTTTTACAAGTTTCAGCGCGGTGGTCCTCCATTCCTGCTTTGAAGGAAATCTGGCCAATTCCACTGTTCATGCCCATATGCAGGGCATGGCCATGCCGAAAAGAAGATATATCTATTATGTGCTGATTGGACCGGAATTTCACACCCTTTACAATCTGGAGGCCTTATCCAACAGTGCCAACCTGGTCATTAACGAAGCCGATATCTCGGCTTTTCCGCTGGTGCTGAAAAAGGGGTTCCGCGATTATGACGAACTGTTCGGCCCCTATCTTGCCGCATTAGAGGCCTTGGGCAAGAAATAGGGCGGGGAACCTGGAGAAAAAAATGGATCTGCTTGAACACCCATGTGCCGGTTCTGGCCGGGACATCAAAAAAAGAATAATGAGAATGAAGAGAGCAGCAGCAGGGTGAGCCACATGGTCAGCAGCATCAGTCTGTTGGCTGCCAGGATGTGGCCTGCCGCTGTTGGCTGCCGGGCATCACCTATGGTCGGTTTGGTGACCAGCCGGCCGAAGTATATGCTGCCGCCGCCGAGCCGGATGCCCAGCGCCCCGGCCACGGCCGCCTCCCCATGGCCGGAGTTGGGACTGCTGTGCTTCTTCCTGTCCCGCCAGAATATCCGCCAGGATGATCCTGCGTCAAGTCTGAGCAGCAGGGCCGCAAGCGGCACCAGCAGGCCGGTGATCCTGGCCGGAATGAAATTTGCCAGGTCATCCAGCCTGGCCGCGGCCCAGCCGAACTCCCTGTATCTGTCATTTTTGTAGCCGAACATCGAATCCGCCGTATTGATCGTCTTGTAAAGCATTGCTGCCGCCGGTCCCCCGATAAAGGCATAAAAGATGGGGGCGCATACCCCGTCCACCATGCTTTCCGCCACGCTCTCCACCGCCGCCCGGGCAACCTCCTCTTCGCTCAGTTGATCCGTGTCACGACCGACAATCATACCCACCCTGCGCCGTGCCTCGGCAAGGTCGCGGGCCTGCAGAGCATCATAAACCGCCCTGCTGTGGCTGGCCAGATCCCGGGCGGCAATGGTGGTGTATAAAATGAGGATGGCCAAGACCGCGGCGGCGAGGGGATGGAGGCATTGGGCACCGTAAAGCAGGAGCAGCGTTGTCCCGCCTGATAGGGCGAGCATGAAAAAAAGGGTGAGGGTGCCTGCCGCCTGCAGGGGCAACCCGCTTTTTCTGAAAAGATTCTCCAGGCCGTTGCCAGCCGAGCCGATGAGCCGAACCGGATGAGGCAACCAGCGGGGGTCGCCGCACAACTGGTCGAGCAAGGCGGCAAGGATGATCTGCAGGGCTGGCGGCATCATAGACCAAGAAGGCGATAGACCTGTTTTATGTCCAGCTGTGTCCGCACCGTATCGGCCAGCCGGTCAAAAGCCGGCTCCAGATCATAGGGGGCACAGACTCTGTCCATGGGGGCAAGTCCCTGTCTGCGGCGCAGCCCGTCAAGAAACCAGCGGCGGAAGTGGTCGTTGTCAAAGATGCCGTGCAGGTAGGAACCCCAGATAAGGCCGTCATCGGAGGCAACGCCGCAGGCCTTGCCATCGGCAAAATGGAGCAGGGGGGCGTGGGATGACACGGTTTGGCCGTGGTGGATCTCATACCCTTGGATGGAGAGACCGGAGAGCCGATGCGTCCCTTTTTGGCGGGTCAGGGTCTTATCCTGGGCCAGCGTGGTCTCCAGGTCAAGAAAGCCGAGGCCGTTGATGCATTGGCACGCAGATTCCAGACCGTGGGGATCCTTGATCAGGCGGCCCAGCATCTGAAAGCCGCCGCAGATACCGATGATGGGTGTGTTTTCCCGGCCCAGGCCGGATATTTTTGCGGCAAGTCCTGAGTTGTTCAGCCAGGCGAGATCGGTGGCCACATTTTTGCTGCCGGGCAGGATGACCGCATCTGGCGCGCCGAGATCATCGGCCGCGCGGATGATGCGCAGGCAGACATCCGGTTCTGCCAGAAAGGGTTCAATGTCGGTAAAATTGGCAATATGGGGCAGGTCGATTAAGGCAATTTCCAGCACCTTCCCTTCTGTCCGTCTGCCATCGTAAATGCCGTTTTTAAAGCCAACTGAGTCTTCTTCCGGCAGTCCCAGTCCGGGGATAAAGTCAATCACCCCGAGCACCGGTTTGCCTGTCCGCTTTTCGGTATAGGCCAAGGCATCGTCCAGCAGGGCTTTGTCGCCCCGGAAGCGGTTGATGACAAAGCCCGCAATCAGTTCACGCTCCCAGGGATCAAGAATTTCCATGGTGCCGAGCAGGGAGGCGAAGACGCCGCCCCGGTCGATGTCGCCGACCAGCAGCACCTTGGCCCTGGCATAACGGGCCATGGGCATGTTGACAATGTCATGGTGCTTGAGGTTCACCTCCGCCGGACTGCCCGCGCCCTCCATGATGATGACGTCATGCTCCGTTGCCAGTGAATCAAAGGCCTGGCTGGCTGCCAGAAAGGCCTCCGGCTTGTACTCGAGGTAGTTTGCCACGTTCATGTTGCCCACCGGTTTGCCCATGACGATGATCTGGCTGCCGGTATCGCTGTTTGGTTTGATCAGGACCGGGTTCATGCGGACATCCGGGTCAAGCCGGGCCGCCTGGGCCTGCACCACCTGGGCCCGCCCCATTTCCTCGCCGTTTCTGGTGACAAAGGAGTTGAGAGACATATTCTGCGCCTTGAAAGGGGCCACCGAGAAACCGTCCTGCAGCAGAATGCGGCACAGGGCCGCGGTGAGAATTGACTTTCCCGCATTGGAACAGGTTCCCTGGACCATGAGGGCCGGGGTGCGAACCGCCGTGGTTTGCTTGAAGAGGTGGGCAAGTGACAGGGGCATGTGTTTTGGTTGGGGGCAGGGATTTCTCTTTATTTTGCCGGCAGGGCAAGGGCAATGACCGCTGCCTTTCAGGCCAATGAGGCGGACAAGTATTCACTGAAAACAATAATCATGCAAAAGAAAATTTGATTTTCCGCAAAAAAAGTTGCCGTCGTGGTGGTTTTCGGGTGATGGCCGCAGGGCGATTACCTGTTCCCCCTCTCACCCACCCTATATCGAAAATGGCACGGGATTGGGCATGCCAAAAAAAAATAGATTTTCCTTTTTTTTCTGTGATATCCTGAGGGGCGAGCAAAATTTAATGAATTCCAGGAGGATAAGCTTAATGAAGTGGCAGGATCTTTCGCTTTCTCTCAAACTTGGCGTGGCGTTCGGGCTCATTTTAGTCATGACCGCCGTGATCGGCCTGGCGTCCTATGCCGGCATCAAAAATGTGGTCTTTAATAGCCATGAGGTTATCGAGGGCAACACGATGCGGGCTGATATTGCTGCTGCTGAAATCGCCCACCTCAACTGGATGAAAAAAGTCAGTTCCTTTCTGACGGAAAACAGCAAGCAGGAGCTGGATGTTGAGGTTGATGATCATAAATGTGCCTTTGGCCGATGGCTTTATGGGGAACAGCGCAAAGAAGCCGAACAAAGGGTCCCCTCCATTGTCCCCTATCTGCAGGCAATAGAAACGGTTCATTATGACCTGCATACCTCCGCCGCTGACATAAAAAAGCATTTCCATCTCGCCGACCCCAATCTGCCGGCGGTTCTGGCTGAGCGGGAGATCGATCATCTGCGTTTTATCGATAAGATCAACGATGTGTTTAATGGTGTTGCCGATGATTTTGAGGTGGAGACGGATCCCCATAAGTGCGGACTCGGTCTCTGGCTTTACGGCGATGGTGCCCGCAAAGCCATTGCCATTGAACCGGAACTTGAGGCTGCCATTAAAAGTCTCATGGATCCCCATGTCAAGCTCCACCAGTCAGTGGTGGACCTCAAAAAATACTGGCATGAGAATGACAGAGCCCGCAGTCGTGAGATATTGACCACCGTCACCCTGCCCTCCCTCCATGAAGTTGAACATATTCTCGCCAATATCCGCAGTGAAGCAACCAAGGATCTTGCCGGCATGAAAACGGCCAACGATATCTACGTGCAACGCACCCTTCCCGCCCTGGCCCAGGTGCAGGAGACATTGGCCAAGGTCAAGAACGAGGTGGATGCCAACATGATGACGGATGCCGTCATGTTGGACAGCGCCACCAGGGCCAAGCGCAATATCCTGCTCATCGCCCTGATAACGATTTGTTCAGGAGTTGCTCTTTCCGTCATCGTCGCCAGAAAGATTTCAGGTCCCCTGGTTCTGGGGGTTGACTTTGCCGGTAAAATCGCCAACGGCGATCTGCGGGAAAAACTGGCAATCGAGCAAAACGACGAGGTCGGCAAACTGGCCCAGGCGCTGAACGGCATGTCTGCCAAACTGCGGCAGATCATAGGCAGTATTGCCGAAAAAAGTGGCCAGATTACCGCAGCTTCGGAAGAGCTCTTTGCCGCTTCCGAAGAATTAGCAGGGGCCGCAGTGCAATTGAAGGAAGAAACGGCGTCAACCGCTACTGCCACGGAAGAGATCACTGCCAATATCCAGGCCGTCTCTGATACGGCGGTCAGGATGTCTGCCAAAATACAGGAGATTTCAGCGGCGGGCGGGGAAATGTCGGCCAATGTCAACAACGTGGCGGCAGCCATTGAACAGATGTCCACCTCGATACAGGAGGTGGCGGAGAACTGCACCAAGGCTCAGACTTTTTCCGGCAACGGCAAGGATAAAAGTGATGCATCCAAGGTATTGATTGCCGAGCTTGATCAGGCGGCAAGGGATATCGGCAATGTGATTAATGTCATTACCGAGATAACCGAGCAGACCAAGCTGCTTGCCTTGAATGCCACCATTGAGGCGGCCCGGGCCGGTGAGGCGGGCAAAGGCTTTGCCGTGGTGGCAAACGAGGTGAAGGACCTGGCCAAGCAGACGGCCGAAGCCACCGAAAATATCGCCAGACAGATTCAGGACATGCAGTCAAGGACCAGGTCGGTGGTTGATGTCATCGAGGAGGTTTCCCATATCAATGAGGATATCAACGAGATCAATACCACCATTGCCGCCGCGGTGGAACAGCAGACCGCCACGGTGGGCGAGATCGCCCGGACCATTGCCGGCACCGCCCTTGGCGTTGACGGCGTATCCGGCAATATCCGCGAGCTTGCCGTAAATATTGAGCAGGAGGTCATTGCCAGCATCAAGGGGGCGGCCGGCGGTGCCGGGGAAATTTCAGGAAATATCAACGGTATAAAAAGGGTATGCGGGGCAGGGGCCCAGAATGCGGCGGTCATTAAGGCCGCGGCCGGTGAGTTGTCGACTTTTGCCGCTGATCTGCAGAGTCAGGTGGATAAATTCCGTCTTTAGCAGGCAGTGAATGGGCCTGAGCAACCAGCAAATAGGTTTTAGCCGGCGGCCTTGCTGAAGATAACCAGATTGCGCTTGGCCCTGCTGAAAGGCAGGGCCAAGGTGATGATCTTCTGCAGGGTGTAAGGGCTTGCCGGCTGCTCAGTCCGCCACTGGCTGATCTCCTCTTCCGCTTTGGGCCCCTTCATGCAGATCACTGTGCCGCCAGGCGGGCTGAACGGCGCGGCAAGCTCCAGGAAGTCGCTGATGTTTGCCACGGCCCGGCTGGTAATGCTGGCCCAGGTTGGCAACTGACCGGCCAGGCCAGGTTCAAGGCGCTTTTCAATTATTGTGACCTGGTCAAGATGCAGGCTGCGGACAATATGCCTGAGAAACGTCACCCGCTTGGCCCGGGGCTCAACCAGGGTCAGGACAAGTCCGGGGCAGGCGGCTTTCAGCACCAGGCCGGGGAAACCGGCGCCGGTGCCCACATCGAGAAGTTCAGCTTTACCGGCGCTGCAGGGTAGGTGCGGCAGCAGGGTAAGCGAGTCCAGAAAATGGCTTTCGACGATTTCCTGCTCAGTGGCCTGGGAGACAAGATTCATCCTGCGGTTCCATTTGACAAGCTCATGGTAGTAGTGAACAAGTCGGGCAATGCTCTCTGTCTGGCCGAGAGAAATGCCCAGCTCCTGACAGCCTTTTTCTAACATCTCCTGACAGGCCATGACGGCCATCACTTTTCCTCATCAAGTCTTACCGCCACAGAGCGGGCATGAGCGGTGAGCCCCTCCAGGTTTGCCAGGTTCTGGATGTGTTCGGCATCTGCCAGAAAGGCCCGGCGGGAGCAGGAGATAAGGCTGCTTTTCTTGAGAAAGGTTTCCACGCCAAGGGCCGAGGAGATACGGGCGGTGCCCATGGTGGGCAGGACATGGTTTGGCCCGGCAACGTAGTCGCCGCAGGCCTCCGGGGAATAATCGCCGAGGAAGATCGCCCCGGCATGCTGGATGCTGGGCAGCCAGCTGAAAGGATCGGTCACCATGAGCTCCAGGTGCTCGATGGCAATGTCGTTGGCCATGGCCATGGCCTCCTCCAGGCTGTCGCAGACCAGGATGGTGCCCCGGTCGGCCAGGGACTGGCGGGCAATGTCCTCGCGGCTCAGCAGGTGCAGCTGTTTTTCCAGCTCTAAAACGGTGCGGTCGGCAATGTCCTGGCTGGTGGTGACCAGGATGGCCAGGGCCTGGGGGTCATGTTCGGCCTGGGCCAGAAGGTCTGCGGCAATGAAGGCCGGTTTGGCCGTGTGGTCGGCAACGATGAGCACCTCGCTCGGCCCGGCGATCATGTCGATCCCCACCCGGCCGGCCACCTGACGCTTGGCCTCGGTGACGTACTGATTGCCCGGCCCGACAATGACATCCACTGCCGGAATGATTTCCGTGCCGTAGGCCAGGGCGGCGATGGCCCAGGCGCTGCCGGTTTTGTAAATCTGCCGGATGCCTATTTCCTGGGCCGCCACGAGCAGGGCGGGGTGGACCTTGCCCTGGGCATTGGGCGGGGTGACCATGATCCGGTGTTTGACTCCGGCAATGGCCGCCGGGATGCCGTTCATCAGCACCGATGAGACCAGCGGAGTCTTCCCCCCCTGCCCACCGGGCACGTAAAGCCCGGCATAGGCAACCGGGCGCACCAGTCTGCCGGTGATGGAGCCGTCCTCCCGGGTAAGAATCCAGGACTGCTCCATCTCCCGCTCATGAAAGGCCCAGATACGCTCCTTGGCCAACTGCAGGCTCTGCATCAGTTTTTCGTCGACCTGGGAGTAGGCCTCCTGCAGTTCAGCCTCCGTTACCCGCAGCTGGTCAGGGGTCATGTGCGGCGCGTCATACTGGCGGGTATACTCGAGCAGGGCCTCATCGCCACGTTCTCTGATGGCCTGCAGGATGGCGCTGACCGCCTGACGGCAGGAGGAATCAGCCAACTGAAAGCGGTAGGCAAGCCTGGCCAGGCTGCTTTTGCCTTGGGCTGACTGGGTTGTATGGGGGGTAATAATCATTTGGCTACCTCATCTTCATTAAATACCGGGCATTTCGTCTCAGTAGTGTAATTTTTATAGGCGGGATCCGCATATACTTTGTGGCACTCCAGGCAGAGACCGATGCGCAGAATGCGGGCCAGCTCGTCTTTGTTGAACGGCCGGACCTCAGGCCGGGAACTTTTCTGCAAGGCAACCCCGTCAATGGTGACATAGGCGTCCAGCGGCGGGGTCTGGCCGGCTTCGGTGGCCAGACCCTGATCGGTTCCGGCAAAATGCCAGGCGCCGTTTTCTTTCCAGGCCGAGCCTTCACCCAGGCCGAGCACCTTGGTGGAGGTGTGGCATTCCACGCATTCCCTGCCTCTGGCCTGGGTGGTATGGGGGTTGATTGCCGCCATGGTAAGGGTGTTGAACTGCTTGTCCGCCTTGCCTGCCTTGTCAATCAGGGTGACAATGTCCTGGCAGCCGGGGGTGACGATGACCACCTTGTCATTCCACATGGCCAGCATCGGTCGTTCATAGCGGAGATAGGAGCGGCCCTCGTTCCACCAGCCGGGAGTCTCTTCCAGGGTCAGTTTGTCGAGATGAGTTTCCGTCATGTCGCGTTTGACATGGCAGCCGTAACATTGGGGAACCCAGGGAGAGTGGCAGGCCTCGCAGCCCACCCGTTTGTGGCCGGCAAAGTCGCATACCCCGGATATGGACGGTTTCAAGGGATGTTTTTTGCCGTTGATCTTGTTGCTGATAAACCACGCCCCCCCCTCCTGGACGATATTGTTCAGTTTCTCGTTTTTCCTGGTCAGACCCGGAGCTTTTCCTGCCTGGCTCTGGCTGGTGCTGACATGGCAGGTCTCGCAGCTGATTTCCAGCTGCTGCTCATAGTGGGCATAGTTGGTGCCGTCGCCCATGATCTCGTTTCTGGTATGGCAGTCAATGCAGGCCATGCCCCGCTGATGATGGATGTCAGCCGGCAGACTGAGATAATAACGGTCGCCCGGCAGCCTTTTTTCCGACATCTGGCCATTCTTATAGGGGGTGCCGTAATTTTCCGATTCGTACACGCCGGTATAGGATATGCCGATCCTGCCGCTGCGGTTGTGACAGCGGACGCAGTTGCTCACCGGTATCTTCTTGATGATCTGCGGGTGCACTTTGGCGGCTTGCTCGGCCGTGAGATTTTCGTCCTTGATGAAGTGGCAGGCGGTGCAGCCGCCCCCCTTTTCCCCGAAAAAGCCGGGCAGATCACCTTTCTGCTTCCACAGATGGCAGGTGCCGCACAGTTTGCGGAAATAGTCCAGGGCAAGGGAGGTCTCACCGCTTTCTAGCAGTTTCTCCACCGAATAGTCGCCGTTCTGGTTCGGGGCTTCACCCCAGTAATAAAGCAGGGTGGCGAGAATGCCGCGGTTGGTGGCCATCAGGGAATTTTTGACCTTTTTCACATCAGCGGCGTGGCAGCCTTCAATACCGCAGGTTTTTTCCACTACCCGCAGATCCCCTGGGTTTTTGACGATGCCCGCATGGGCCTTTTTTTTGTCAATGGCCAGAAAATCGCCCAGGTGGCATGGAGAGCAGCCCACCACCAGACGATCGTGGGCCCCGTCGAGTTTTTCGGTCTTATGGCAGCTCAGGCACATTTCCACCTGGCCGGAGGTGGTCTGGTACAGCCGGTCCGGGCGATCGGTCATGTTTTCCCGGATAACCAGCAGGAGAACGCAGAGCAGAAGAAAGAACAGGACAAGGCGGGACGACGGCATCTTATTCCCTGAAGAGCTGGGCAATGGGGTAGCGGCGGCCGTAACCAAAGGCCTTGGAGGTGACTTTCAGCCCCATGGCCGCCTGCTGCCGTTTGTATTCATTGCGCTTGATGCGGCGGACAATGTCTTCGACAATATCTTTGTCAAAGCCACGGCTGACGATTTCAACGATGGAAAGATGCTCCTCAAGATAGGCGGTGAGGATGGGATCAAGCACTTCATAGGGTGGCAGGTCATCCTGGTCTTTCTGGTCCGGCGCCAGCTCGGCCGTGGGGGCGCGGTTTATGGTGCGGGCCGGGATGATTTCCTGCCGCCGGTTAACAAAGCGGGCCAGGGCATAGACCATCTGCTTGGGAACATCGGACAGCAGGGCCAGGGCCCCGGCCATATCGCCGTACAGGGTGCAGTAGCCCACCGCCATTTCCGACTTGTTGCCGGTGGTAAGCAGCAGGGCGTTGAACTTGTTGGCCAGGGCCATGAGCAGGGTGCCGCGGATGCGGGCCTGGATGTTCTGCTCGGTCACGTCCTCCCGCAGACCGGCAAAAAGGGGTGCCAGGGTCTGGCGGAAGGAGGCAAAGGTGGCTGAGATATCAATGATTTCAAAGTGGATGCCGAGGTTCTTTGCCAGGGTCCTTGCGTCTTCAATGCTTTCCTGTGAGGTATAAGGCGAGGGCAGGGCCACTCCGGTGACATTTTCCGCGCCCAAGGCCTCACAGGCGATAGCGCAGGTCAGGGCTGAATCGATGCCGCCGCTTAATCCCAGCAGCACCCTGGCGAAACCGCATTTTCTGATGTAGTCCCGGCAGCCCATGGCCAGGGCCTGGAAAACAAGGGCCGTCTCATTATTTTCGCAGGGTGACTGGGCAGCATGAAGCTGCTCAGTATCAATGATGAGCATGTCCTCGCAGAACGAGCCGGCCTGCAGGCAGAGGGCACCGTCACTGCCCAGCACCATGCTGGCCCCGTCAAAAAGAACGGAATCCTGACCGCCAATCTGATTGACATAGAGCAGGGGGATATGATATTTGCGGCAGAGCTGGGAAAAAATTGTTCGCCGCAGCCGTTGTTTGCCGATGGTGAAAGGGGAGGCGGCAATATTGATCAGCAGATCAATCCCCCCGTGCATCAGGTCGGCCACGGGATTGGCCTGATAAAGCGGATGGGGAAAGCTGTCCTCGTCGTTAAAGATATCTTCGCAGATCGTTATCCCCAGGCGGAGTCCCTGGTAGGTAAATGGACTGCTGGCCTGTCCCGGCTCAAAATAGCGGGCTTCGTCAAACACATCATAGGTGGGCAGGAGACGTTTGTGGGCACTGAAAAGAATGTTACCGTCAGCAAAGAGCAGGGCGCTGTTGTGCAGGGGTTTGCCGGTACCGCCCCTGTGGCGGGTGATGGACCCGCAGAGTACGCCGATGCCCTGGGTTGCGGCAACAAGTTTTTGAACGGCGGCCTCCTGCTGGGTCAAAAAGGCCTCATGCTCCAGGTAATCCTGCGGCGGGTAACCGCTGATGGCCAGTTCCGGGAAAACGGCAAGCTGGCAACCGGCCTTTCCGGCCTTGTCGATCTGCCTGGCAATTCGGGCGATATTCCCGGTAAAATCACCGATCACCGGATTTATTTGTGTCAGGGCGAGTTTCATGGTTGCTATTTATAGCATAATAAAGTTGCGCATGCCGCATCAATTTTTGGGCAAGTTTTGCTTGCGGGATCAGCATGTTTCATACTAATCTTGTTTGCACCGCTATTTTTCCTGCAACCCTGAGCCACAATGAGGCCTTCCCCCATGCGCAAATATTTTGTCCTCGATACAAACGTCTTACTGCATAATGCTGATTCCATCAGCTCTTTTTCCGACAATTATGTGGTGCTGCCCATGTCGGTCATCGAGGAGCTTGACAAGTTCAAATCCCGCAGTGACGAACTTGGCCGCAATGCCCGCAAGGTTATCAGGGACCTCGATCATCTCCGCTGCCGCGGCCGGCTGGCGGAAGGGGTGGAGATGGAAAACGGCGGCATACTGAAAATCTTCACGGAAGGGGATGATATTGTCTGCCCCGGGCTGAACATGAAGGTGCCGGACAACCGGATTCTGGCGGTTGCCTATACCTTGTTTAAAAAGGGTGAAAAGGTCATTTTCGTCTCAAAAGACATCAACGCCCGCCTGAAGGCGGATGCCCTGGGCATCGGCGTTATGGACTTTGAGAAGCAGAAGGTCAATTTTGATGAACTTTTTTCCGGGTATCGGGAGCAGCTGGTACCGGGTAAAGTCATTGATACCTTGTACGAGAAACGGGAGGTTGAGGCTGACGGCCTGGATCTCGTTCCCAATGAATTCGTGCTGCTCCAGGATGAGGCCGATCCCAAGCACAGCGCTCTGGCCCGGGCCTTCAACGAGAAAAAGCTGGTAAGACTCAATCCTCAGTATGATTCCGCCTGGCAGATCCGTTCCCGCAGCAAGGAGCAGCGGATGTGTCTGGAACTTTTGCTTGATCCGAGTGTCCAACTTGTAACACTGGTGGGTCAGGCCGGTACCGGCAAAACGCTTTTGGCGCTGGCCGCCGGGCTTGAAGAGGTGATTATCAATAAGCGCTACGAGAAGATACTGGTCTCACGGCCGATCATACCCCTCGGCAAGGATCTGGGCTACATGCCCGGCGATAAGGATGAAAAACTGTCGCACTGGATGCAGCCTATTTTTGATAACCTTACCTTTCTCATGGGCAGTGGTCATCCCACGAAAAATCGGCAGGATGATGATTCCATGCGGAATAAAGTCGATAAACTGCTGAAGGATCATGTTGTGGAAATGGAGGCCCTTACCTATATCAGGGGCCGCTCCATCTCCGGCCAGTTTGTCATCGTCGACGAGGCCCAGAATCTGACCCCGCATGAGGTCAAGACCATCATCAGCAGGGCCGGCGAGGGGACAAAAATGGTGCTGACCGGGGATCCCTATCAGATTGATAACCCCTATCTTGACTCCAGCAGTAACGGACTGACCTATACGGTGGAGCGGTTAAAGTCGTTAGCTATCCATGGCCACATCACCCTGAAGAAAAGCGAACGGAGCCAGCTGTCAGGGGTGGCGGCGGATTATCTGTGAGAGGGGTATTCACCAACTGTTCGCCCCGCGAACATGAAAAGGATTAGAAACATATGAAATTTGAACCGAAATGGATTGCCTGGGAGATTACCAGACGTTGTAACCTCAAATGCGTTCACTGCCGTTCTTCTTCGCAGTTTGAGGTCATAGGCCATCCCGATTTTTCTTTTGAGGAAGCCTGCCGGGTTCTTGACGATATCGCCTCCTACGCCAACCCGGTCATCGTGCTTTCCGGCGGCGAGCCGCTGCTGCGCAAGGATGTCTTTGACATTGCCGCCTATGGCACCGGCAAGGGCCTGCGCATGTGCCTGGCCACCAACGGAACATTGGTCACCGAAGAAATCTGCGGCAAAATCAAGGAAGCGGGCATCAAAATGGTGTCACTCAGTCTGGATGGTTCCAGCGCCGCGGTGCATGACAATTTTCGCAATCAGGAAGGGGCGTTCGTCGGTACCTTGAATGCCGCCGCCCTGTTCAGGAAACATGACATTTCCTTTTTGATAAATTCCTCATTCACCAAGAGAAATCAGGAAGAGATCCCCAAAATATATAAGCTTGCCAAGGAAATCGGCGCCACCGCCTGGTACATGTTCATGATTGTTCCCACCGGCAGGGGTGAAGAAATCATGAAAGAACTCATATCCATGGAGGATTATGAGAAAATGCTTGAATGGCATTATGACATGGAAAAGGAGGAGGATGACATTCTGGTGCGTCCTACCTGCGCCCCGAGTTACTACCGCATCGTCCTGCAGAAAAAGAAGGAGACCGGTGACGATTTTCAGCGGCGTACCCTGAAATTTTCCACCGGGGGCTCAAAAGGGTGTCTGGCCGGCCAGTTGATCTGCCTGATCGATGTGGACGGCAACGTGCTGCCCTGCAGTTATTTCCCCTTGGGCGCCGGCAATATCCGGGAGAAATCCTTCAAGGATATCTGGGAAAATTCAAAACTTTTTCATGATATGCGTGATTTCAAAGCCTATAAGGGCCGTTGCGGCTCCTGTGAATACGTCAGCGTGTGCGGCGGATGCCGCGCCCGGGCCTACGCCATGCACGGCGACTACATGGCGGAAGAGCCCTTCTGTTCCCATGTTCCGGCCAAATTAAAATAATCGCATGATTTCTGAAATGGTTCATTGGTTGAAAAGCGGAGATATCTTCACCGTATAGCGAATCAGCCAATCCACTAATCAATAACCAAGGAAAAAAGAATGAATACAAATTTTCTCAAGGCATGCAAAGGAGAAGAGGTCAGCCATACCCCAATCTGGATTATGCGGCAGGCTGGTCGATACCTGCCTGACTATCATAAGGTTCGTGGCAAGGTGACCTTCCTGGAGCTCTGCAAGACCCCGGAGCTGGCAGCCGAGGTTACCCTGCAGCCGGTGGATATTCTCGGCGTTGATGCGGCAATCCTCTTTTCTGATATTCTGGTGGTGCTCGATGCCATGGGCATGCCCCTTGAGTTCAGGGAAAAACAGGGCCCGGTATTGCCCGCCCCCATTCGCAGCAAGGAGGATGTTGACAAACTGATTGTGCCTGACCCGGTGGATAAGCTGGGCTATGTGATGGATACCATCCAGATCCTGCGCCGGGAACTTGTTGACAAGGTGCCGCTCATCGGGTTTTCCGGCGCCCCCTTTACCCTGGCAACGTATATGGTTGAAGGCGGTTCTTCGAAAAATTTTTTCCAGACCAAGAAGATGATGTATTCAGCCCCGGAGGTCTACGGGGCCATGCTTGACAAGGTGACCGAGTGCACCATCAGCTATCTGCAGGCCCAGGTTGAGGCCGGCGCCCAGGCCCTGCAGGTCTTTGATTCCTGGGCCGGGGCCCTTGCCCCCTGTGATTTTGCAGAGTTTGCCCTGCCCTATGTGAAGAAGATTATGGACGCCCTCAAGCCCGCCGGCGTGCCGTTGATTTATTTTGCCAACAATGGGGCCACCCTGATGAATCTGTCAAAGACCTGCGGTGCCGATGTGCAGGGGCTGGATTGGCGGGTCAATCTCGCCGATGCCATCAAGGTTTTCGGCCCGGCTATCTCGGTGCAGGGCAATCTTGATCCCTGCGCTCTGCTGCTGCCCGAGGATAAGCTGGAAAAAAGAATAGCCGGTATTCTCGAGGAAGGCAAAGCGGCCCGGGGCCATATCTTCAATCTCGGCCACGGCATTCTGCCTGAAACTCCACCGGAAAAAGCCAAGTTCGTCGTTGATACGGTGCACCGTCTGTCAAGCAGGTAGCGGAAGGTGGGGTGCGGCATGAAGATTCCCACGGTAGAAACCTGTCTGCAGCTGATGGACGATTACCTGATGCTGGACAACATCAAGGCCCATTCCAAGGTGGTGGCCAGGGTGGCTGAATTGATCGCCAGCGGCTTCATGCTGAGGAGCGGTGAGGCCCTTAACCTTGATCTGGTCATCTCCGCATCCCTGCTCCATGATATTGCCAAAACCCAGTGTCTCGACAGCAGCTGCGACCACGCCAAAGTGGGAGGCGAGATCTGCCGTGAGCGCGGTTTTGCCGAACTTGCCGAAATTGTTGAGGAACATGTGGTGATTAAAAGCAACGGCAGCGGCCGCATTACGGAAAAGGAAATTGTCTATTATGCCGACAAGCGCGTCAATCATGACCAGGTGGTCAGCCTCCATGACCGGCTCGACTACATCTTAGAGCGCTATGGCCGTAATAATGGCGTACGGCATAATTTGATCCAGCAGAATTTCGCTAAATGCCTTAAGATGGAAAAAAGGATTTTTGCCAACCTTGATTTCACTCCTGAACAGCTGGCTTCCCTTATTATGTCAAAGAGGGATTGGAGGGTTTGATTATGGCGGATCAGCCGCAGTCCATTGGTGTTATTCTGCTCAACCTGGGCGGACCGGAACGCCTTGCCGATGTGGAGCCGTTTTTATACAATCTCTTTTCTGATCGGCAGATTATCCGGCTGGGTCCGGCTTTTCTGCAGAAGCCCATCGCCTGGATGATCGCTAAACGCCGTGCCCCGAAAAGTCAGAAGGCATATGCATTGATCGGCGGCGGTTCTCCCCTGAAAAGTCTTACCCTGCAGCAGGGAGCGGCCCTGGAAAAAGAGCTGGGCAAGGTCGGCAGATTCAAGGTGGCCATGGCCATGCGCTACTGGCAGCCCTTTGCCCATGAAACCCTGCAGCAACTTGCTGCCCGGCATATTTCCCGGATCATCGCCCTCACCCTATACCCCCATTACTCCAAGGCAACGACCGGCTCTTCTCTCGATGATCTGCGCCATGCCGCCGCCTCCTTTAACGGATTTTTCGATATTACCGAGATTGTCGCCTGGCCGGAGCAGCCCGATTACATCCAATGTCTGGCAGATTCCATTGCAGCCGGCATGCGGCAGTTTGAGACTGACAATGTGCAGCTGGTTTACAGCGCCCACAGCCTGCCGGTCCAATTTATCGATGAGGGTGATCCCTATCTGGATGACATGAATAAAACCATCGCTGCGGTGGAAAAAATTACCGGGATCAAAGGGCACCTCTGCTTCCAGAGTCGAAGCGGTCCGGTTGAATGGCTGTCTCCGTCAACCCCTGACATGCTGGAACAACTGGCGGGACAGGGGGCGAAAAACGTGTTGATGGTTCCCATCAGTTTTGTCTCCGATCATGTGGAGACCCTCTATGAGATCGATATTCAGTACCGGGAACTAGCGGAAGAACTGGGCATGACCTTGCAACGGACTGACTCTCTTAACGTCAATCCCCGCTTCATTGCCGGCTTGCAAAAACTGGTCGAGTCCGCAGCTCGACAAAAAAAATGGTTGACCTGATCTCTTCTCTTTTTCCCGGATTCCTCTTCAGGCAATATTCCCCTGCAGTGTTCCTTGTGCACGACTCCTGCGCCAGGATTTTCCCGTAAAACCCCTCTGGCAAGTCAAAAGCACCGCTGCCTCGGCAATCCAGGCAGGGGTGTTTCGTCTTCATCCGGCGCCACACAAAGTGTTGCATCTCAATGCGACACTTTGTGTGGTGTGCCTCATTTTCTGCTACACTTCTGCTTTTTGCCCGTGTGCGACAGTAAGCAATAAATACCTAATTAACGAATAGTTAACTGTTAATTTGCCTGTTGAATTCCTTGTGGCACGGCTGCTGCTTTATAGAATGTTAAAGGGTAAATGCAACGCCTTTTGATAAAGATGCGAGGAGGAACGGCAATGAAAAAGAGAGCTAAAAATCAGGTATGCACCGCGGTCATCGACAGATATGATTACGATGAAGATATCGCTGAAGCAGCAAGCCACGTTGGTACCGGCACAATTTTTAATATCTGCGCGGTAATAGGTGTCTGGGGCTTGACCTGTCTGGGCAGTGCTATCGTCCAGTATGGCATCGTTGACGTGATGAAGGGGTTGCTTGGAGCCATAGCAGGATAAATATGGGGGGCGGATTGGCTCTGTATTTGCCGGCTTAACTGGGTACCTGATAACGCCTCATTCTGACGCTGATAAGAATTCCTATACCGGCCATGGTGGTGAGAAGCGATGAGCCGCCATAGCTGAAAAGGGGCAGGGGCATGCCAACCACGGGCAGCATGCCCATGACCATGGCGAGATTGATGAACGCCTGCCAGAAGATAAGCGACACCACACCGATGCACAGCAGAGTGCCGAATTTGTCCCTGGAGGACACGGCACTGTTCAAACCCCAGAGGATCAGGAAAAAATAAATGGATAAAAACAGGACGGAGCCGACAAAACCGAATTCCTCCGCCCAGATGGAAAAGGCGAAGTCCGTATGACGTTCCGGCAGAAAATCCAGATGGCCCTGGGTTCCCTCCAGATAGCCTTTGCCGAACGTCAGCCCGCTGCCCACCGCGATCTTTGACTGCATGATATGATAGCCGCTCTTTAGGGGATCTGCCTCCGGATTGAGAAATGTTTCAATGCGCTGGCGTTGGTAGGGTTTGAGAATGAACTTCCAGGCAATGGGGATGAGAGAGGCGCAGACCCCCAGCAGAATATTGAGGGTCTGCCATTTGAGTTTGACAAACAGCGTCATGGAAACAAAGATGAAACCGAGCATCAGCGCCGTGCCCAGATCCGGCTGTTTGAGAATCAGCAGAAAAGGAAAGAGGGTCAGGGCTATGGGGATGCCCAGTTCTTTCAAGGTAAATCCCTTGCCTGTGTCCTTGCGGGAATAGTAACTGGCCAGGGTGATAACGAGCATGAGCTTGGCCGGTTCGGACGGTTGCAGATTGAAAAAACCGAGATTGATCCAGCGCTGGGCTCCTGACTGGGTATTACCGAAAATCAGGGCATAAAGCAGCAACAGGCAGATGATGCCGTACATGGGGTAGTTCCAGGCCATGAAGATGCGGTAGTCGACACTGATAATGGCCAGCACCAGACCCATCCCCATAATGAAATAATAGAGCTGCTTGATATAAACCGGGGTGCCTGCCGGTTTATCCGGATAAATTGCGCTGTAAAGGTTCATCAGGCACATGGTGGCAATGAGTGCCAGCCACAGCAGGATAATCCAGTCAAAATGCTGTATGAGTCGTCGGTCAAAACGTAACATGATAAAGGGTTATCTCAAGCGAACCATAAGGGCTGGCAGGGGCGGGCAAGACATCACCTGCAGTGTGCTGCTCAGCAATTTATTAAATATTTACTCTGCTGTTTCCCGGGGGATCTTCCCCTTAAAATACTCTTCCAGCACCTGTTTGGCAATAGGCGCAGCCACCGAACCTCCATGGCCGCTATGCTCAACAAGCACGGTTACGGCAATTTCGGGTTTCTCCGCGGGGGCAAAACAGGTAAACCAGGCATGATCTTTATACTTCCTGGGAAGTTGCGCCTCCGGGATGCTCCTGAACTTTGACATCCGAACCACCTGGGCTGTACCGGTTTTGCCGCCAACGGTGATCGTAGACATTTTAGCGCTGCCGGCTGTGCCATGCCTGGTATTCACCGCATCGATCAATCCTTTTATGATGAGCTTCCTATCCTGCTCTGAGCCGTAAACCGAGCCGAGCAGGTCGGGTTGAGCCTTTTCAAGGGTAGCGCCCTCGGGGTCTTTGATTGCTTCGATAATCTGGGGTTTATAGAGCTTGCCGCCGTTGACCAGGGCTGCCGTCATACGGCAGATCTGTAAGGGGGTTGCCAGATTGAACCCTTGACCAATGGCAACGGAAAGGGTTTCGCCGTCCTGCCACGGTTCATTCTTCTTCATTTTTTTCCAAGCAGAAGTGGGGGTAAGCCCCGGCTTTTCATGTTCAAGGTCAATACCGGTTTTCTGGCCAAGACCTAAGCTCTCGGCATAGGCTGCAAGTCTATCTACGCCGACCCGTTGTCCGACCTGATAAAAATAGACATCGCAGGATTCGGATAAGGCGCGTTGGAGGCTGATCGCACCGTGTCCGGCGGATTTCCAGCAGCCATAACGACGGTTATAGATATTGAGGCCGCCGTTGCAGTAGAAAACGGTTTGCGGGGTGATGATTTTTTCAGTCAAACCGGCCAGCGCCGTTATGATTTTATAAGTTGATCCGGGAGGATACTGTCCCTGGATGGTTTTATCGATCAGGGGATGCAGGGGATCATTGAGATGCTCCTGCCACACCTTCGTGGAAATACCGCCGATGAACTCCTCAAGCTGCAGGGGCGGTGCGCTTGCCAATGCCAGCAGTTTGCCGGTGTTGACTTCCATGGCCACCACGGCCCCGCCGAACCCTTCCATGGCCTTTTCAGCAGTCAGCTGCAGATCGATGTCTATTGTCAGCTGCAGGTCGTCGCCCGGCAGGGGATCCTGGTGCTGGAGTATCTGCTGTTCAAAACCAAGGACGTCAACCTCAAGGTAGCGGTACCCCTTTTCACCACGCAGCTGTTTTTCAAACAGTTTCTCAATGCCCATTTTTCCGATGGGATCACCGCCCTGATACTTGCTGTTTTTAAGGTTATCCAGCTCTTCCCGGCTGACCTGCCCAAGGTAGCCGATGAGATGGGATGCCATATTTCCGTAAAGGTAATCGCGGCTTGGTACGGCCTCAACGCGGACTCCCGGCAGGTCGAAATGGTGGTTTTCGATGTAGACGAGGGTTTTCCAGTCAATGTCCTCTTTAAGCAGGATCGGCATGTAGCGTGGCTGGCCGGATGCTTCCCGGATACTGGTGAGCAGGTTGGAAATATCCTCATTGAGTATCAGCGCCAGCCGTTTTATCACTTCGTCCGGATTCGGGGCATCTTCCTTTGTCCACACCAGATTGAAATATGGCCGGTTAGTGATGATTACCCGGCCGAACCGGTCAAGAATGTTTCCCCGGGGAGCCTGAATCTGTTGGACACGGATCCGATTGTTCTCCGAAAGTTTTACGTATTCCTCACCTTTTTTGATCTGCAGGAACCAGAGACGGGCGATGAGCAGGGCGATAAAAATGATGATTAGGGTGGTGGCGATATCGACCCTTTTTTTGAGGATGATTAACTCTTCCTCATCAATTTTATGTATTTTTTCGACTGCTCTCCGTATTCTGGGCATGGTAGGTAGTGGTTAAACGGGTTAATCCCTGAAAGTATTTTTGTTTTTCGGCCGAAGAAAAAACTGGGCTGCCTTCCTGGGGGTCAAAAATGCGTCAAGAGATTCAAACAACGTAAAGAGAGGCAAGGTAATGATGGCGAGCAGCAGCATTTCCATCAGAATCTCTTTCCAGTTCCAGACCAATTCATTTTCCGGCGACAGGTAGGATGCAAAGGAATAAAGAAGGCTGTTGACGAAGAGATAGCTGATAATCACCAGCGGGATGCGATGGACAACTTCATGGATGGCCAGTCTGCGCGAAAGCCCATGCAGCAGAAAAAAAAGCAGCAGATAGGTGATCGGGTAGATTCCCAGAAAAATTCCGGAAAAAATATCCATAATGAGCCCCAGCACAAGCAACAGCACCGCGCCATGGACGAGCTTGAGCCGTATGGCCACAAAGACTATGAGCACAAAAAAAAGATCAGGGCTGCCGGCCCACTCCGGCAGTATCGTCAGCAGCGAGGTCTGCAGGATCAGCAAAAAAACGGCGAGAAAAAAGTAGGAAATAACAGGCATGATTAATGATATTTTTTCCCAAAGTCCTGATCTGCCAATGAATTCTCATGCATGATAATAATCAGATATTCCAGCTGCGAAAAATCAACCGAAGGTTCGACATCAATTTGCTGAAACATCCCCCTTTTGCTTTTTGTGACCTCGGAAACCTTGCCCACCGGCAGTCCTTTGGGGAAAATATCACCAAGTCCGGAGGTCACGATGGCATCGCCTTTTTCAACGTCGGCATTTTTTAAGACATACAGAAGATTAAAACCGTTGCTGCCATTGCCCTTGAGGATTCCCTGCACCCTGTTCTTCTGGAGGAGAACATCAATGGCGCTGTTCGGATCATTGGCCAGCAGGACTTTCGAATAGTTCGGCGAGGTGTCAAGTATCTGACCTACCACTCCTTCCACCGTGACAACGGGCATGCCCTTTTCCACCCCTTCACTGCTGCCGCGGTCTATAATGATGGTCCGGAACCAGAGGGAGGGGTCGCGGCCCACGATCTGGGCAGTCAGGGTAGGGGGAGGCAAAGAGTCCTTGATCTGCAGCAGTTTGCTCAAGCGCACATTGGTGGCAACCGCTTCACGGTACTTGATATTGGTCTCTTTGAACTTATCAAGCTCTTCCTGGAGCCTCTTGTTCTCATCCCGGACATAGAGGAGGCCGATATAGTCAGACCATACGTTGGCTACGCCGGTTGTAAGCCGGGTAATGACGTACTGGCCTTTCCCTATAAGTTCGAGCGCAAGTCTTTGCGGACCGTTTAATTCCTGGCGGCCCACGGTGGAGGCAATCAGAATGAGGATGAAGGTCAGGATGGAGCCGAAGAGGAAAAAAATCTTGATCTGTTTTGATTTCTTATTTTTTTTTCTCATCAGGGTAAACTAGTTGACCATCACCTCTTTGAGCACATCAATATTTTCCAGGGCCTTGCCTGAGCCGAGGACAACGGATGATAATGGGTCTTCTGCTATGATGATCGGCAGGCCGGTTTCCTGTTTCAGTCGTTTATCAAGATTGCGCAGCATGCCGCCGCCGCCGGTCAGGACAATGCCCTGGTCGACAATATCGGCGGAAAGTTCAGGGGGGGTAAGCTCCAGGGCCATTTTTACTGTTTCGATAATGGCATCAACCTGTTCGGAGATGGCCTGGTTGATCTCCCCGGAGTCTATGGTTAAGGTCTTGGGCACACCGGATACAAGGTCTCTGCCCTTGATATCCATGGTTTCGTAAGGTGGCTCCGGCATAACGTCGGCAATGGTGGTTTTGATGACTTCAGCGGAATGCTCGCCGATGGCCAGGTTGTGTTTCCGCTTGATATGCTGGAGGATGGCGTCATCCATTTTGTCGCCGGCAACCCTGACGGACTTGGAGTAGACAATACCTGCCAGCGATATGACAGCCACCTCGGTGGTGCCGCCGCCGATGTCGACGATCATGTTGGCAGTAGGTTCCGTGATGGGCAGCCCGGCACCGATGGCCGCGGCCATCGGCTCCTCAATGAGATAGACCTCCCTGGCGCCGGCTGATTCCGCCGATTCACGCACGGCTCTTTTTTCAACCTGGGTGATGCCCGAAGGCACGCTGATGATGATGCGCGGGTGAACCAGGGTGCGTCTGTTATGCACCTTGTTGATGAAATAGCGCAGCATGGCCTCTGTTACTTCAAAATCGGCTATCACGCCGTCTTTGATGGGCCGTATGGCAACAATATTTCCAGGGGTCCGGCCAAGCATCATTTTTGCTTCCTTGCCCACAGCCAGAACCTTGTTGCTGCGGTGATCCTTCCGTACCGCAACCACGGAAGGTTCTCGCAGCACAATACCTTTCCCCTTGACGTAGACAAGGGTGTTTGCAGTACCAAGATCAATGGCCAGATCGTTTGAGAGCCAGCCGAATAAAGAATCAAAAGGAGAAAACATCTATGCACTCCCTCAGAGGTTAATATTGAATAATTATTATGAACGGGGACCGGCCATGATCGAGCATGAAATTCCGGCAATGGGATTACGTAGAGGAAAACTTTCAAAGAATATCTCCAACAATTGCGAGATATGTTTTGATCGCTCATACTACTTAAACCTTAACAACATTACCTTAGCAAACAAAAAAAATGTTAGCAAGCAAAATGCTTTACCGGAGAAATTTATGAGCATGATTATTCTGTATGTTAGGTGTGGCCGGGGAAAAAAGACTTGACAGTGGCAATTCATTAAGATTATAAGTGCACAAAATTTCGACCGCAGAGTGGGGCTATAGCTCAGCTGGGAGAGCGCTTGAATGGCATTCAAGAGGTCACCGGTTCGATCCCGGTTAGCTCCACCACGTTACGTTGAGGCGCTTGTGTCAGGTGGCCTTGGCAATTTGTCTGTGTAAATGATGCGGGACGATCTGCCGGATAACAAGAAATCAGGATCTTTAATCGGGGAGGGCCTCTCAGTTTTTCCTTATATTAAAGGTAGCCTCTGTCGGTACTCAAGAATTGGCCTTCTTTTACACCGCAGAGGCTTTTTTGTTTCCCCCTTGCGTATATGTTCGGCACTAATCCATCGGAGTTTTTCATGTCTTCAGCCAAAAATCAGGGTGATGCCCACGACAAGACGGCGTTAAAGCCGATAACCGATGAGGCTATCCTTAAAGTCACCAAGGAAATAATCGTCAAATTCATAGAGTGCGGACGGCTTTCTCCTGCAAATTTTGATGAGACTTTTGAGCAGGTTTATAAGAAGGTTGTGAGCACTGTCAAATCATGACGTATCAAGAAGAGGGAGCAAAGCTTGATCCCTCTCTGAATATCTTTCCTGAGTCTGTCAGCCATATACACCTCATGGGTGTGTGCGGTACCGGGATGGCCGCCATGGCAGGTATGCTGAAGAGCCAGGGCTACCGGGTATCCGGTTCCGACAGTCATGTCTATCCTCCCATGAGTGATTTTCTCGCCCGTACCGGCATTCCGATACTTGAGGGGTACCGGCGCCAGAATCTCGACCCCAGGCCGGATCTGGTCATAGTCGGTAATGTCATTACCCGTAAAAATCCTGAAGCCGTCGCCCTGGCCGAATTCCGTATTCCCTATCTGTCATTTCCCCAGCTCCTCAGTCATAAATTCTTAGCCGCAAAAAAATCTCTGGTTGTGGCCGGCACTCATGGTAAAACCACCACATCTTCCATGCTGGCCACCATGCTCTATGGGGCGGGCTATGATCCCGGATTCATGATCGGCGGAATTGTCCAGGCCTTTGGCCGCAATTTCCGCGTTGGCGATGGGGCTTTCTTTGTGGTGGAAGGTGATGAATATGATACGGCCTTTTTCGACAAAGGGCCGAAATTCCTGCATTACCGCCCCCACATTGCCATCATTACCAGTATAGAGTTTGATCATGCCGATATCTATGCCGATCTTGCGGCGGTAAAAAGTTCTTTCCGCAAGTTGATTGCCATCATGCCGGCAGATGGCTGCCTGGTGACCCATCTTGATGATCCGGTGGTACAGGAGCTGGTTGCCGAAGCACCCTGCCGGGTTGTCGGCTATGGACAGAATCCGGAATATGACTGGTGCCTGTCCGATGTCAGCTGCGCCAGAGGAGGAAGTTCTTTTGCGGTCAGGCACCACGGCAAGTCCTTTGGGACATTTGCCACGGTCATGCCCGGCAGACACAACTGTTTGAACAGTCTAGCCGTTATAGCGGTTCTGGAGCGTCTGGGGCTGCCCCCTGATGTCATTGCCCGTGAACTTCAGCTGTTTCAAGGCGTAAGGCGCCGCCAGGAGGTGCGTGGTGTTATCGGGGGCGTGACCGTAATCGATGATTTTGCCCATCACCCGACAGCGGTGCGGGAAACACTTGCCGCCCTCAGGACCGCTTATGAGGGCCAGCGTCTGCTTGCGGTATTTGAGCCCCGCACCAATTCGAGCAGGAGGCGGGTTTTTCAGCAGGATTATCTGAGCGTCTTTGATGCTGCCGATGTGGTGGTGGTCAAGGAACCGGATGTCTTGACCGCGGTGCCGGAAGACCAGCGTTTTTCCGCCAAAGAACTGGTCGCCGGACTGCGGGACAGAGGTGTTGATGGACATTACTTCCCGAGCACCGACGGCATTCTCGACTATCTTGCCGCCATCATGCGCCCGCATGATGTTGTTGCCATATTGTCCAACGGGGGATTTGATAATATTCATGAACGCCTGTTGCACAACCTTGATCAGCTTTTCCCGGCGCAGAAATAAAAAAGTTTCTATCTCCGTATTCCTACGGACTTAAGTTTCTCCGTTCCCTCCTCTTATTTTTGGGCATAAGCACAAAAGTAACGCTGTTGGTCAATCGAAAAATTTCAAATGAAATTCAAAAGATATCTTTATGTTTCCCATGGAATGTACACCAATGAATGGATATTCATAATTGTGTGAATAGTCATTCATTTTTTGCTTGACATAGAAAAACCTATGGGATAATAACGGCTGAAGTGTGCATTATTAAGTTATGCACGGTTATGAGTCGGCTTTTTTTTGAGGTCACAACAATCATTTTTTAAGGTGCTGATCGGTCGGAGCTGAGATGCACTTTATCGTCCTTCCCGCTAATTGACGCCGGATGGGCAAAGGAGCTGAAACTGTGGAACAACAAGCTCTCCTTGATCTTCTCTATATTGCCGCTTTTACCCTATGCGGTCTCGCTTTCGGCTTCGGCCCCCTCCTCATTGTTTATCTCTTTTCCCCGCGAGGAACCCGGCAAATCGTCAACAAAACCAAAATTCCGATTGAGTGCGGTATGGAAACCATTGGTCCTGCCTGGATTCGCTACGGAATTCTCTATTATCTGTATGCCTTGATGTTTCTGGCTTTTGATGTGGATGTGCTGTTCCTTTTCCCGGTGGCTGCGGTTTATAACGAATTTCCGGGTATTCGGGGTTTTGTCGAGATTGTTTTATTTGTCGCGATTCTTTCACTGGCGATTGTGTACGCATGGAATAAGGGAGTGTTCAAGTGGGAAAGGAAAGTTTACTAACAGTAGAGAGTGCTATACCACCTGCATTACTGCAGTTTCATCAACTCGATAAACTGCGTATGCTGGCCCGGGCAAACTCATTGTGGCCCATGACCTTCGGCCTGGCCTGTTGCGCCATTGAGATGCTGTCAAGCGGCTGCGCCCGTTTTGACCTGTCGCGTTTTGGTGCAGAGGTTTTCCGGCCGTCGCCACGGCAAAGCGATGTGATGATTGTTGCCGGTACAATCAATAAAAAGATGCTGCCAGCCGTTAAAATTCTCTATGACCAGATGCCGGAACCCAAGTGGGTTATCGCCATGGGAAACTGTGCTATTTCCGGTGGCCCCTTTGCCTATCCTGGCCAATATAATGTTGTTGAAGGGGCGGACACCTTTCTGCCGGTTGATGTCTATATTCCCGGGTGTCCCCCTCGTCCCGAGGCCCTGATTGAGGGATTGCTGGAGCTTGAGGAAAAGATTACCGGCCATCGGCGCTGGCCGCGGGTGAAACCGGAAACAGCGGTCAAGGGATGAGCCAGGGCAGTATTTACCACTCACAACTTTCCGGCTCTTGATGGTAACTGCCGTTTTTTGTGAGTTCACCTACATGGTAACATTATGGATCGAGCAAAAATAAAGAGAGAATTGGAGATGTTGGCTGCTGCAGGCCTTCCTGCCGAGCAACCACAGGAAGAGGCGCCGGTGGAAGTCCAAGCTGAAGGAGAGGGTGAGGCCAAGGCCAAGGCCAAAAAAGAAGAGGATGTCCCGCGGAAAAATGGCCTGATTGAAACAGATTATGCGAAACGGGGCACTCATCTCGATGTGCAGATCAACCCGGATCAGGTCGTCAGAGCCGCTGAAATATTAGATAGCGAAGGGATGACCCTGGAGATGGTGACCGGGGTTGACTGGATCAAGGAAGGTCAGTTGGAGGTCATCTATGATTATTCCTATTCCGGTGGCCAGCTGTTCCGGGTGGTGGTGCGAGCCAGGGTTGACCGGAACAATCCTGATATTCCCACGGTATGTCATCTGTACGGGGGGGCAAACTGGCATGAGAGAGAGACCTGGGAAATGCTGGGCATCAATTTTGTCGGACATCCACAACTTGAACACTTCCTGCTGCCGGAAGATGCTGATTTCTATCCATTACGTAAGGATTTCAAACCATGAGTTCATTAGCCCAAAGCCAGTTGCGTGAGACCTTTGAGCTGAATATAGGTCCACAGCATCCTGCCACCCACGGTGTACTGCGAGTCAAGGTCGTCATGGATGGTGAATATATCGACCGGGCGGAGCCAATTCTTGGCTATATTCACCGCATGCACGAGAAAATGGGTGAAAATAGAACCTGGAACCAGTTCTGGCCCAATATGGGGCGGCTCGATTATCTGTCCGCCATGGCATATAACCATTGCTATGCCGGACTGATGGAACGGGCCATGGGCATTGAGGTGCCGGAGAGGGCCGAATACATTCGCGTTATTACCGCGGAGCTGAACCGCATCCAAAGCCATCTTTTGGGCTTTGGTGCCTATATCATGGACCTTGGCGGCTTTACCCCGCTGATGTACGCCATGGATGAGCGCGAGCAGATCCTCGACCTGCTGGAGTCGGTCACCGGCTCCCGGCTCACCTACTGTTATTTCCGATTCGGCGGTGTTTATAACGATATCGATGATGACTTCATCACCGGTACACGCGCCTTTCTCAAGCGTTTTCGACCCCAGGTCCCCATGTATCATAAACTGGTAACCGGCAACGTCATCCTGATGGATCGTCTTGTCGGTATCGGTCCCCTTACACCAGAAATATGCCGGAAATACGGGGCCACCGGCCCTGTGCTGCGAGGCTCAGGCATCAACTATGATATTCGCAGAAATGAACCCTACAGCGTCTATCCCGAGTTGGATTTTGATATCCCGGTGTATAAAGAATGTGATTCCATGGCCCGTTATATGGTGAGAATGGATGAGATGTTGCAGTCCTGCCGCATCATTGAGCAGGCCTTGAATAAACTGCCTGAAGGACCGGTTATGGCTGAGAAGGTGCCGAAGGCCCTCAAACCGCCCAAGGGCGATTATCATTATGCGGTGGAAGCCGCCCGCGGTACTTTTTCCATGCGAACAGTCAGTGACGGCACCAATACCTCGTACCGGATGAGGCTGAGGTCTCCAACCTATTCCAACGTCAGCCTGTTCGAGGAGGCAAGCCGCGGTATGCTGCTATCCGACGCCCTGGCGTTTTTGGGAAGTCTTGATCCCGTCATACCCGAGATGGACCGGTAAGGAGCAAGCACGATGAATGAACTAATACGATTACTCGCTTACATGCTTGGCATCGCCGCCTTTCTAGGCCTGAATCTCGCCTATCTTGGCTGGGTCGAGAGGAAGGGCGCCGGGCATATTCAGCGGCGGACCGGGCCGAAAGATGTTGGCCCGTATGGATTGCTGCAGCCGCTTGCCGATGGTCTCAAGCTGATGTCAAAGCAGCTGGTGGTGCCGGACAAGGCAGACAAGATAATCTATATGTCCGCTCCGGTTCTCATCATGGTGCCCGCTGTTCTGTTGTTTGTGGCCATCCCTTTTGGTGAGCATCTGGTGCCGCGGGAATTCAGTTTCGGGTTGATCATGATGTTCGCCTTTGCCTCGGTGGCTGGTTTGTCCATCCTGATCGGCGGCTGGGGTTCGGGTAATAAATATTCACTGATTGCCGGAACCAGGGCGGTATCGCAGAATATTGCCTATGAGATTCCCATGCTGATCACGGCAATCACCATTGTCATGATCACCGGCTCCCTGGATCTCAACGAAATTATCCGCCAGCAGGGCAGTTATATCTGGCACTGGAATATCTTCCGGCTGGATAAATCCATCCTCATGCCGGTTTCCTTCCTGGTTTTCTTTATCTGCTCCGTGGCGGAAACCAATCGTACCCCTTTTGATATGGGCGAGTGCGAGGGCGAGCTGGTTGCCGGTTATCATACTGAATACGGCGGCATGGGCTTTGGTCTCTATATGATGGCCGAGTATGCCAACCTGGTTATCGGCACCAGCCTGATCACCATCCTTTTTCTCGGTGGCTGGCAGTGCCCATTGGGATTACTGCCTGGTCCGCACTGGTTCCTGATCAAGATGTATTTTCTCATCTGGGTTTTTGTCTGGATCCGCTGGACCTTTCCCCGGACGACATTCTGGGGTTTGCTTAATCTTTCCTGGAAATATCTCATTCCGTTTTCATTGGTAAACTTGTTGCTAACCGCCTTATTTATAAAGGTATTTTGATTATGTCCGGATATTTTAAAGATATTGTCACTGGATTGAAGAGTCTGGTGGTGGGGATGCAGATCACCAATAAAGAGTTTTTCACTAAACCCATCACCCTGCAGTATCCACATCAGTCGGTGAAAATGTACCCCCGTTATCGGGGTCACATTGAACTGGTCAAAGATCCAGAGACCGGTACGAACCGCTGTATATGCTGCGGTATGTGCGAGAAAGGCTGCCCTTCCGGCTGTATCACTGTCAAATCAGAAAAACGGCCAGGTGTGAAGGGCAAGGTTTTGACTGCCTATATTCTCAACTTCACCACCTGCAGCCTGTGCGGTCAGTGTGTGGAAAACTGCAAGCCGGAGGCCATCAAGTTTTCCAATGAGTACAACCTGGCCAGTACCAGACGCGAAGATTACATTTTTGATCTGCTGCAAAAGCTTCATCCTGAAGGTGTTCCGGAACCCGAGGTTGATCCTGAATTATTGAAGAAAGAGCTCGAAAAAGAAGAGGCGGCAAAGAAAGCTGCTGCTGCAAAGAAAGAAGCTGCGGCAAAGAAAGAAGCCGCCCCAAAAGCACCTGCTAAGGAAGGCGGGGAATCAAAAGCAGAGGAAAAAAGCTGATGAATCCTTCACTGTTTTCACCCGAAGGTTTAGCCGGAGTTATTTTCCTGATCCTAATTGCCGTAACAATGATCGGGGCGATAATAGCTACGTGTACGCAAAGATTGATCAGAAGCGTTACCGGACTCGCCGTATGTTTCGTCGGCGTTGCCGGGCTCTATTATTTCCTGAACAGTCCCTTTGTCGCCATGATGGAACTTCTTATTTATGTTGGTGCGGTTTGTGTCACCATTGCATTTGCCATCATGCTTGCCGAGCCCGATGAGCGCAGATTGGCCAGAAAGATGAGCGGCTTAAGCGGCGGGCTGGCTGCGCTTTGTGGCGGTGCCGTATCATTTGCTCTTGCCTATGCAGCGGTAACCGGTCACTGGATGGCACCTGCAGCCCAGGTAAATGACGGCTCTTTAAAGATGATTGGTCACTCCCTGCTAACCACTTACAGTATGGTGTTTGAACTCATCTCCATTGTACTTCTGGTTGCCATTATCGGCTCCATGGCTCTTGCCCGTGCCGGAAGGAGGAAAAATTAAGGATGTTAACTCTCAGCTCTCAACTCAATACGTATCTCATCATCGGCGCCATTCTTTTTGGCTTTGGCATTTTCGGTATGGTCCGCAGACCAAGCCTCATCGGTATGCTGATTGCCGTTGAGCTCGTTTTAAGCGGCGCCTCCATCAACTTTATGGCCTTTAACCGCTTTCTGGCTCCAGATCCCACGGTGGGACAGATAATAACATTGTTTATCATGGCCATTGCCGCTGCCGAGGCGGCCATATCGCTGAGCATCGTTATCGCTGTTTATCGGAATTACAAGTCCATTGAAGTTGAAGACCTGGTAGAACTTAAAGGATAGCATTGAGGATTATCATGGAAACCGTCAGCGCCGCCACCGGCGATATCGTAACCACAAGTAGATTAGTATGGGCTTTGCTTGTCCCATTGCTTGGCTCCTTCCTTGTTTCATTGTCCGGGAAAAAGCCGAATGTGCGGGAGAGCTTCTCTGTCGTATCTGCAGTTATACTTTTTTCAATGGTCTTATCGATGGTTTCACCGGTACTTGCCGGTAAAACCTTTTATTATCAGCTTTTTAAAATACTGCCCGGTGTCACGGTCACCCTGCGGGCCGATGCCTTTTCCATGATTTTCGCGCTGGTCGCCTCATCGCTGTGGGTTGCAGCCGCGTTCTATTCCATGGGCTATATGCGGGGACTGCATGAACATGCCCAGACGAGGTTCAATACCTGTTTTGCCATTGCGATATTCGGCGCCATAGGCGTTGCCTTTTCTGACAATCTTTTTACCATGTATCTCTTCTATGAGATCGTCAGCGTCTGTACCTACCCGCTGGTTGCCCATCATCAGGACGAAGAGGGCTATGAAGGTGCCAAGAAGTATATCGTTTATTTGACGACGACCGCCAAAGGCTTTCTCTTGCCGTCCCTGGCGTTGATATACGTGATGACCGGCTCCCTTGATTTCCCCTATAACATTCATACCGGCATGTTTCCGGCTGATGCCAACTCCGCCCTCGTGACCATGCTGTTTATTTTCTGCCTCTTCGGTTTCGCCAAGAACGGCGTCATGCCTTTCCATCACTGGCTCCCGGGCGCCATGGTTGCACCTACCCCGGTCAGTGCGCTGCTTCATGCAGTTGCCGTTGTTAAGGTCGGTGTCTTCTGTACCACCCGGATGATGCTGTATGGATTCGGGGTGGATCTGATGAGTTTGCTGAACCTGGGCATACCCACTGCCTACTTTGTCGGCTTCACCGTTGTAATGGCCTCGGTGATAGCCCTGACCAAAGACAATCTGAAAGCCAGGCTGGCCTATTCCACGGTCAGTCAGCTTTCCTATATTATTCTTGGTGTTTGTCTGCTCACCCCCCACGGTATTACCGGCGGGCTTATCCATATAGCCAACCACGCCTTTTCTAAGATCACCCTCTTCTTCTGTGCCGGTGCCATCTATGTCGCCACCCATAAAAAGAATATATCTGAAATGAGCGGCCTGGCCAGGTCGATGCCCTTTACCTTCGGCGCCTTTGCCGTGGCGTCGCTCAGTATGATCGGCGCGCCTCCGGTAGCGGGTTTTGTCACCAAATGGGAACTGCTGGTCGGCACCATCGAGTCCGGCTCATTGGGTATTCTCCTTATACTCCTTGCCAGTACGTTGCTCAATGTCGGTTATTTTGCCCCGGTTACCTATAAGGCCTTTTTCGGCAAGCGTCCGGCCGGAGAACCATATGTGGGGATCAAAGAGGCGCCCATGAGTATGGTTATTCCGCTCTGTACGGCGTCACTTATTTCTGTCATTATTGGTATCTATCCGAATTTTTTCATGAATCTTGTTAAGGCGGTGATAGGATGATTAGCTTGATTGAATTCTTCCGCGAACGACTTAAGTTGGTTATCGTAGCCTGTTGGATATTGATAGGCGTGATAGGGCTCTGGGGATCTTTTATGATTGATTTGAGCCATGCGCATACGAAAATGGAAAAAATACCTTTTTTCTGGAGTTTCTTTGGCCTGATCGGTGGAGCTCTGCTCATTCTCGTGTCCAGGTTCCTTGGGCGCCTGGGAATCATGACCCGTGAGGATTATTACGATGAATAATTTCTGGCTGCATCCCGCACTTATCCTTATCATCGGCGGATTGATACTGCCCTTTATGAAGGGGCCAATCAGGAAACCCTTCCTGATGATAGTGCCCATATTGACCTTTCTCACCGTCTTCACCATGAGCAAGGGCGTTCATGGTGTCGTGCAATTCATTGACTGGCACCTGATCTTCGGCAGGGTTGACAATCTCAGTCAGATTTTTGGCTACATCATGTCCCTCATGTGTATCATCGGCACATTGTTTGCCTTGAATGTTGAAGAGGACGCACAGCATATCGCCGCCTGGTATTATGTGGCCGGTTCCCTCGGGGTTATTTTCTGCGGTGACTATGTTGTTCTCTTCCTCTTCTGGGAACTCATGGCCTTTGCCTCAGTTTTTCTTGTCTGGTTCAGGCGTGGCCCCCAGTCGCTTGCCACCGGTTACCGTTATTTGCTTATTCATACCATAGGCGGCTTGTTCCTGCTGGCCGGATTTGTACTGCGTTATTACAACACCGGCGGTGACCTTTCCTTTGGGCCGATTGGCGTTGATACTCCCAATCTTGCCACCTATCTTATTCTGATCGGTTTTATTGTTAACGCAGCAGTGCCGCCCTTTCATTCATGGTTGCCTGATGCCTATGCCGAGGCCAGTGTCGCCGGCGCCGTATTCATGTGCGCCTTTACCACCAAAACGGCAATCTATGTTCTGGCCCGCGGCTTTGCCGGAATGGAGATCCTCATTCCCCTGGGAGCGGTCATGGCCCTTTATGGGGTGGTCTATGGCGTGATTGAAAACGATGGTCGGCGGATCTTCGCCTGGGATACGGTGAGCCAGGTCGGCTATATGGTCGTAGGTGTCGGTATCGGGACAAATCTGGCCATCAACGGCGCCTGCGCCCATGCCTTTGCTCACATCCTTTATAACGGTCTGCTTTTCATGGGTACTGGTTCGGTGCTGTACATGGCCGGCACCTGCAAGCTCAATGAGTTGGGTGGACTGTATAAAAAAATGCCCCGCACCTTTTTCTTTACCCTGATCGGCGGGCTGTCCATTGCCGGCTTTCCGTTATTCAGCGGTTTTGTCAGCAAGTCAATGATCATTGCCGCAGGACTTGCTGAACATCATTACTGGGCCGGATTTGCCCTGCTGCTTGCTTCCGGCGGAACCTTCCTGCTGGCAGGACTCAAGGTGCCTTACTATATCTGGTTTGGTAAAAACAACTGCTCCAGTGAGAGATGGGAAAAGGCGGCAGATCCGCCCTGGAACATGCAGGCAGCCATGGCCGTTGCCGCTGTCATGTGTGCCTTTATCGGCTGCTATACTCCGTATCTCTATAATATGCTGCCCTTTCAGGTCGAGTATCATCCCTATACAGCGTATCATCTGTCAGAAACAATGCAGATCATTGGTGGCACCGGCGTGATGTTCTTTGTCCTGAAAAGGTTCATGGAGCCCACCGCAACCATCAGCCTCGATCTGGACTGGTTTTACAGGATGGCCGGACGCGGTTTCTTGTGGGTTGACAGCCGGATTTTCCAGTTCATTGACAGCTGCGTCGGCGAAATATATCGTTTTGTCGGTTTGATCCCCCTTATGACAATTGCCCGTTTCTGGTCATGGTTTGATTGGCATGCCATTGATGGTGTTGTGGATGGTACGGCCAGATCTGTCCGGACCCTTGGTGGAGTTGTGAGAAAGGTTCAGGCTGGAAATATGCAATACAATATATTCCTAGCTGCGTCGGTTGTTGCTGGTGCCGTACTGATCTTCGTCTTTGTTTGAGGGAACGAACGGTAAACTCTCTCTGTAATATATTGAATAGAGGTTAGTGGGAATGGATTTTTTAATAATGAATGAAGGGTTTCCCCTTTTGAGCACCATTGTGTTTCTCCCGTTGGCAGGTGCCTTAGTCCTGCTGTTTCTTCCGGGTGAAAATGTGCAACGAATCTGGGCCATGGCCGTCACCACGGTTAATGCGGCAATCTCCCTCCCGCTCTATTCTCGGTTTGATTCAACTACTGCCAAGTACCAGTTCGGGGAGCACGTAAGCTGGATACCGTCGTTAAATATCAATTATACCATGGGCATTGACGGAATCAGCCTCCTTCTTGTGTTGCTGACCACCCTGATCATGCCTTTATGCGTTCTCGGCTCGTGGACATATATCAAAATAAGAATTAAAGAGTTCATGATATGTCTGCTGATCATGGAAACGGCCATGCTTGGTGTTTTCATGGCCCTCGACTTTGTGCTCTTCTATATTCTCTGGGAAGCCATGCTGATCCCGATGTATCTGCTCATCGGTGTCTGGGGTGGTCCGAGAAAGATCTATGCATCCATCAAGTTCTTTCTCTATACCCTGGCAGGTTCGGTCATGCTTCTTGTTGCCATCATCGCCCTCTACCTTAAGACCGGCAGCTTCAGCATTCCCATGATGATGGGGCAGGATTATTCAAGCACCTTCCAGATCTGGGTATTTCTTGCATTCTTCCTGGCCTTTGCCATCAAGGTACCCATGTTTCCCTTCCATACATGGCTGCCGGCCGCACATGTCGAGGCACCCACCGCAGGCAGTGTGATTCTGGCCAGTATTTTGCTGAAGATGGGTACGTATGGCTTTCTGCGTTTCTGTCTGCCCATCACCCCGCTGGCAACGTTGAGTCTTGGACCCTATGTTCTGTGGATGTCAATTGCTGCCATCCTCTATGGCGGGTTTACCGCGCTTGCCCAGTCAGACATGAAAAAGCTGATCGCCTACTCCAGTGTGGGGCATATGGGTTTTGTCACGCTGGGCATTTTCTTCCTGAATCGCCAGGGGCTGGAAGGGGCGATATTGCAGATGATCAATCATGGCGTGACCACCGGCGCCCTCTTCCTCTGTGTTGGTATGATGTATGAGAGAACACACAGCAGGGAAATAGCCGATCATTCGGGAATAGCGCAGAATCTGCCGATTTTTGTGTCCTTTTTGACCATTTTTTCACTGTCTTCCCTGGCCTTCCCGGCGACCAACAGTTTTGTCGGCGAATTTCTCGTACTTGCCGGCGCCTTCAGTGTTAATAAGATCATTGCCGGAGCTGCCATTCCCGGCGCTATTCTGGCCGCTGCTTACATGATGCGGCTCCTTCAGCATGTTCTTTTCAGAGGTCCCGGCAGGCCCGATCTGGCTGATCTGAATGTTCGCGAGATTGTTACCCTCGCACCACTGCTCTGCTTTGTTTTCTGGATCGGTCTGGCCCCTGAGCCATTTTTAAACGTCATGCATACAAGCGTTGATTATTTGATACAGCAGGTGAATGTAGCCAAAACGGCACAGATTGCTATGAACATTGTGCCGTAGTAATTGTTGAGGCGACGTTGGTGATTTGACCGCGTAGTAAATTATTAAGGCAAGCTGTTTTACAGTATAAGGATTACATATGTTGTTCGCACCAGAGTTGTTAATGCTGATAGGGAGTCTGGTTATCTTCTGTCTCTGTCTCGGGCAGGGGAAAGAAAATATGGCGAAATACGCGGCGCTGGTGCTGGCCATTGCTTCATGCTTTTTGAGCCTTGCCACTCTGCAGATGAATGGCAGTCTTTTTTACGATGCCTACCGTATTGATATGTTTTCGCAGCTCTTTAAGCTGGCCATCTCCGTCGGTCTTGTCGCCGTCCTGCTTTTCAGCGGCGAATTGAAAGGTGTAGACGAACGTATGCGGCCTGAATACTTTCTCTTTATGATTCTCAGTACCCTGGGCCTGATGATGATGGTCAGCAGTGTTGAGCTTCTCTCTCTCTTTATCGCCCTTGAGCTCTCTTCCTACTCGCTCTACCTCATGGTGCCCATGCGTGATGATCATGGCGGACTGAAGATGCAGATGGAGGCGGCGATCAAATACATCCTGTTCGGTGTTGTGGCAACCGGCACCATGCTTTATGGCATGAGTTTTATTTTCGGCATGACCGGGACAACCTATTTCAGTGAACTGGTGCCCAGAATGCATGAGCTGGCGGTAACGCCAACCGCCATGCTGGCCATTGCCATGTTCATGGCCGGATTCTTTTATAAGCTGGCGGTTTTCCCCTTTCACTTCTGGGTGCCGGATGTATACCAGGGTGCATCAAATGCGACCACTGCCTTCATTGCATCCGTTCCCAAGCTCGGTGCGGTGGCTATTCTTATCCGCATTACGACACTGGTGGCCCCAACTGGTGGGGAGGCTGTGGTCAATATGCTCATGATCCTTGCTGTCTGTTCCATGTTTTACGGCAACCTGTCAGCCCTTGTGCAAAAAGATATTAAACGCATGCTCGGCTTTTCCGGTATCTCGCATGCCGGCTTTGTTCTGCTTGGTCTGCTTACCTTAAAAGATACCGGTTATGCGACATCAATGTATTATATTACCGGTTATGTATTTATGAATCTTGCATGCTTTCTGGTAATCTGCAAGGTGTCAAAGAGTGGCGAAAATGTCTGCATTGAAGATATGAGCGGCCTTTATAAGCGGGCCCCCCTGCTGGCCTTGACCCTGCTGGTCGGCATGATGGCACTGGCCGGTATCCCGCCTTTTGTCGGATTTATGGGCAAATTCATGCTGCTTACCGGCGCACTGCGGGACGGTCATCTTGCTTTGGTCATCCTTGCGGCACTCAATACCGCCATAGCTATTTACTACTATTTATCCGTGGTTCGCGTTGCCTTCTGCAGTGCACCTGAAGAAAGACCCGATGTGCCCGTCGATCTGGTGACCCGATGTGTGAGCATTGCCTTAATTGTCGTCATCATCTTTATGGGTGTAGCTCCCAAACAGGTGCTTGCTGTGGCAGAGACTGCGGTTCGCACCATTATTTTCTAATTACCATATCTCGCTGCAGGCAGAGTGAATCACATTGTTTGGTTTGCTCTGCTTTTTTTTTGCGCTTCAGATCTGCAGGCTAATCCCATCATCCCTTGGCGGTAATTGCCGGCGATACCCTGTTGCCGGCAAAAGCGCTTGACAGTCTTCCCTTCCGACAGTCTGCTTGACAAGTTGAAAAAATTGAGTATAGTATAAAATTAACCTATGAGCGGACATAGCTCAGCTGGTAGAGTACAAGCTTCCCAAGCTTGGTGTCGCGGGTTCGAACCCCGTTGTCCGCTCCAATAAAGTATCGCGAGTTCGGCGGGTTACTGCCGGCTCTATTCTTGCGCATGGTGAGTGGATGGTTCTTTCGCCCCTGTGCGCCCCTTGGTTGATGCGCAAAGTGAACATGGTTTTCTCCATGCATCTTTGTGTGCCAGTTGATGACCGAGTGCTGATACCTTGAGACTGGATGGCCTTCCTGCAGCCATCTGAAGACAAAGTGGGCTATGCCCGCTTTTTTTATTTTTGACAGAGGCAAATTGTCGCGGGTTGGTATGCCGTCGCTGAAAGATCACATAATTGAAGAAATCGAACGATTGATTGAACCTGTTCTGGCTGAAAGCTTTTTAGAGCTGGTTGAGGTACAATTTCGCCAGGAACCGGTTGGCTGGGTGCTCAGGGTGATTATTTATAAGCAAGGCGGGACATCGGTAGATGATTGTGCGAAAGTGAGCCGGCAGTTGAGCCATCTCCTGGATGTGGAAGATCTGATCCCGCAGAAGTACAGTCTGGAGGTGTCTTCCCCAGGCCTTGACCGGCCCTTGACGACGGAACGGGATTTTCTGAGAAACAGGGGCGAAAAGGTGAAGCTCACCCTTGAAACCGATGGTGGATATCTTACCCAGATTGGCGTTATTCAGGATGTGCGGGAAGGCATGCTTGAGCTGAAGAGTGATGCCGGTATCTTGTCATATCCTTTGAGCAGCATAAGCAAAGCAAGGCTTGAAATTGAATTTTAATCAAACCTGTGCAGTTTTTTATATATTTTTGCCGGTTTCACCCGTTTTAACAGCCTGTATGGGTTGAAATTGTGGAGAATGATGATGTTATCAGATTTAAAGAGAATTATTGACCAGATCAGCCGGGACAAGGGTATTGACAGGCAGCTTCTCATTGAGGCGCTGGAGGAGGCTGTGCTGTCTGCCGCTAAAAAACGGTATGGATTACGGCGTGATATAGAAGTCAAATTCAATGAAGAATTTGGCGAGGTGGAGCTTTTTCAGTTTCGCAAAGTTGTTGAACGGGTCGAGGATGAACAGACCGAGGTCTCAATTCTTGAGGCCATGCGGCTTGACCCGGAGGTGGAACTTGGCGACGAGCTGGGCTCCAAGATGGAAAATGTTTCTGATCTTGGTCGTATTGCCGCCCAATCGGCAAAGCAGGTTATCATTCAAAAAATGAAGGATGCTGAACGGGACGTTATCTTTGAAATGTACCGGGACCGCAAGGGTGAGATCGTAAACGGCATTGTTCAGCGCTTCGAGCGGGGCAACATGATCATTAATCTGGGCAGAACGGATGCTTTGCTGCCCAAAAAAGAGCAGATGCCCAGACGCTCCTATCGCCAAGGTGACAGGATACGTGCCTATCTCATGGAGGTCCGGCAGGATGTCCGTGACCATCAGTTGATTTTAAGCCGCACTTGCAATGAATTTCTGATTAAACTTTTTGAGATGGAAGTACCTGAAATCGCTGAAGGAATTGTTAAGATTATCAATGCCTGCCGTGAACCGGGATCTCGGGCAAAAATAGCTGTTGCCTCATCCGAGCCTGATGTCGATCCGGTGGGCGCCTGCGTGGGCATGAAGGGTTCCAGGGTGCAGAATGTAGTGCAGGAGCTGCAGGGCGAAAAGATAGACATCGTCCCCTGGAGTCCTGATCCGGCCAAGTATGTATCAAATGCTCTGGCTCCGGCTCAGGTTTCCATGGTGGTTGTCGATGAGGACAAAAAGACATTGCTCGTTGTTGTGCCGGATGATCAGCTCTCCCTTGCCATCGGCAGACAGGGGCAGAATGTCAGGCTGGCCTCTCAGTTGCTCGGCTGGCGTATTGATGTGAAGAGTGAGCAGAGATATGCCAAGATGACGGAGGCCGGTTTCCAGTCCATGATGCGCATTCGCGGCATGAATGAAAAACTGGCGGAAGCCCTTTATGATGGGGGTATAAGCTCGGCCCAGGAACTGGCAAATGCTGACGTGACAGAGCTGGCAGAGCTGGCAGGTCTTGCTGAAGAGGCAGTCCAGCTCCTCAAAGATGAGGCCGGCAGTTCTCTGCGTACCGCTGAATATCAGGAAGCGGGGCCGGAAGAGACTTTCGACCCGGTGATGGACGGTAAGCCGTAACAAGTGCGTCTGCAGGAAGAGAAAAAAGGTCCGATCAGGACGTGTGTCGGGTGTGGGAAAAAGGCAGAAAAATATCATTTTGTACGATTTGCGTTATTAAATGGACAGATAACCGTTGATGACGGATTCAGGCTTGCAGGCAGGGGAGCCTACTGCTGCAGGCAGGAAAAATGTATGCGGAATCTGTTGAAAAAAGAAAGAAAACTGGTCAGGGCTCTGCACTGTGAGAGCCGGCTGGGGCTAGATGATAGAACGTCCTTGATGAACACCTTTATGAAAAGTATAGCTGTAAAATAGAGCAGAAGGGAAGTTTCAGGAGCACATAATGGGAAAAATCCGGGTATACGAGTTGGCGAAAGAAGCAGGGGTTGAAAGTAAGATTTTAACCGCACAACTCATTGAATTAGGCTATAATGTTCGAGCCTATAACTCCACTCTTGAAGATGATATGGCTGAGGAAATCCGCACCAGACTGGGTTTTAAAAAGGTTGAGGTGCAAGAAAAAAGAATTGAAAGCAAAGGCCGTACGACGATTATTCGCAGGCGGACGCAGGCGGTTCCGGATGTAAGTGAAGAAATTCCGGAGGAAAAGGAAGCGGCAGAAGGTATTGTTCCGGAAACAACGATTGAACCGGAAGTTGAACTGAAACAGCAGCCGCTCAAGCCGAAAGAGGAAAAACCGGCTGGACAAGAGACCGCTCCAGTGATCGAGGAAAAGGCAGCTCCGCAGGTTGCTGTTGCCCCGCTTGAGGGAAAAGAGGCTGTTGGGAAGCCGGTTGTGGCTGAAGCAAAGGAAGGCAAACAGCCTGAGTTGTCGTCCGCAGCGGAACTGGCCGCCGCCGGTGAGCAGGTTCCTGAGAAGAAAACGGGGATGCCTGAAAAGGCTGAAGAGGTTGTGCCGGCAGCCGCTGCTGCACCAGAAAAAGAAGGTGTTACTGCCCTTGAATCCCTGCAGGCGGTGCCTGAAGAGAGCCCGCGGGAAGAGGCTCGGCCAGCGCTACCCCGGGAGGAGATTGCTCAGGAAGAGCCGGAAGTGAAGCGAGAAGAAGCCGCGGCCTTACCGAAACGGAAAAAGGGTCTGGCTAAGATCATCGGCAGGACGGAAATTCCTCTGCCGGTTGACGAAGCCAAAATTCGCCCCAAAAAGGTTGAAAAACCGAAAAAAGCGAAAGTTGTTCTGCGCCCGGAAATTGAACCTGTTGAAGCCGTTGATGAAGATCTCGGCAAAGGCAAAGGAAAAGCCAAGAAGGGCAAACGCTTTGTGAAGTTCAGTACTGAACCGGGTCTTGCCCGCTTCAAGAAAGGCGCCAAGAGAAAAGACGGCGTTGACGTTGATGTGGATGAGATCGGCCAGCTTGGTGCACGTATCGCCGCCGGGGTGCGCGTCATCCGTGGGCACAGGGGTGGCGGCCACAAGAAGAAGAAACGCGAAGAAGCCGAGCAGCTTGTCAGTGAAACAAAAGCCATCAAGAAGCGCATCAAGGTGCTGGAAACTATTTCCGTCGGCGACCTTGCCCATAGAATGGGGGTAAAGTCCAGTGAGATTATCGCAAAGCTCATCGGCCTCGGGATTATGGCCACGGTCAATCAGGCCCTTGATGTGGATACGGCGATGCTGGTTGCCAGTGATTTCGGTTTTGAGGTGGAGCAGGGCGTAACAGAAGAGCAGTCCATCATCAATCTTGAAGAGTCTGAAAGCGGCGGCATGGAGCTTCCCCGGCCTCCTGTTGTCACTGTCATGGGCCATGTTGATCACGGCAAAACATCCATCCTTGACGCCATCCGCAATACGGATGTCGCGGCGGGAGAGGCAGGCGGGATCACCCAGCATATCGGCGCCCATTATGTGCGCTCCCTGAAGGGAGATCTGGTTTTTCTTGACACCCCTGGCCATGCGGCGTTTACCGAAATGCGTTCCCGCGGCGCCCAGGTTACCGATGTGGTTGTGCTGGTGGTTGCCGCTGACGACGGGGTCATGGATCAGACCAAGGAGGCAATCAATCATGCCAAGGCGGCGGGAGTGCCGATTCTTGTCGCCGTCAATAAGATTGATAAGCCTGATGCCGATCCGGCCAGGGTGAAGCGTGAGCTCGCTGAACTCAATCTGGTACCGGAAGAGTGGGGCGGTGAGACAATTTATTGTGAAACATCGGCCAAACAGGGTATAGGCATAGATGAGCTGGTGGAAAGCATCATCCTGCAGACCGAGATTCTGGAGTTGAAAGCGGACCCGAAGCGGCGAGCCAAGGGATGGGTTATTGAGGCTCAACTGCACAAAGGCCGCGGACCTGTTGCCACCGTGCTCATCCAGCATGGGACTTTGCGGGTCGGGGACCATTTTGTCGCTGGAATTTATCACGGCAAGGTACGGTCACTGACGGATGACAAGGGGCGCAAAATCACCGAGGCCGGGCCGTCAATGCCGATCGAAATCCAGGGTTTGAGCGGCGTGCCCAAGGCCGGCGACGAATTTGTGGTTGTGCCTGACGAGAAAATGGCAAGAAGCGTCAGCAGCGACAGGCAGCTGAAGAGCCGTGAGACGGAACTGGCCAGCAGCACAAAGATTTCACTGGAGAATCTCTTCGAGAAGCTGCAGGAAGGTGAAATGAAAGAGCTGCGGGTTGTGCTGCGCGCCGATGTGCAGGGGACCCTGGAGGCCTTTGGCAAGGCAATTCAGGAGCTGAGCACGGATGAAATCAAGGTGAAGATACTGCATGCCGGCACCGGGACAATCATCGAATCCGACGTCCTGCTGGCGGCTGCTTCAGATGCCCTGATTATCGGCTTTAATGTGCGGCCGAGCAGCAAGGTATCTGAGCTGGCCAAAGCAGAAAATGTTGATCTGCGTTTCTATGATGTTATTTATCATGCCCTGGATGATATCAGGAAGGCGATGGTCGGCCTGCTTGAGCCGACCTTTGAGGAAAAGGTTATTGGCAAGGCCGAAGTCAGGGAAACATTCCATGTCCCCAAGATCGGGACAATCGCAGGCTGTTATGTGACAGATGGCAAGATGGAACGCAATGCCCATGTGCGTCTTCTGCGGGACGGGATCGTTGTCTTCACCGGCAGGATTTCATCACTCAAGCGCTTCAAGGATGATGCAAAAGAAGTGCAGGCAGGGTATGAGTGCGGCGTGGGCATAGAAAATTACAATGACATCAAGATGGGTGACCAGCTTGAGGGATTTATCATGGAGAAGACAGAGGCGGAGCTGTAAGGCTCCCTCTGCAAAACAGCGTCATGGTTGCAGCAAAGGACAGATCACGCTTCAAATTGCCTGACGGGCTGGCTTCCACGCCCAAGAGGCGACCGGTCAGGGTGGCGGATGTGATCAGAAATGAGATATCCGCCCTGCTCCTTTTCAAGGTGAAGGACCCGGCTCTGCACAATGTCACCATTGTTCATGTGGAAGTGAGCAATGATTTGAGCCGGGCCAAAATCTATTATGCCTGTGCTCCGGAAATGGCCGCCAAGGTGAGTTCTGGTTTGCAGAGGGCGAAAGGTTTTATGCGCAGTTCCCTGGCCAAGGAGCTGCAGATGCGTTATGTGCCGGAATTAGTCTTTTTTTCTGACCCGTCAATAGAGTATGATGAGAAAATGCAAAAAATCTTTCAGGAGATAGCCAGCGAAAATGAACCAGGCTCTGTCTGAAATTCTTCCTGTCCTCCGTGGGGCCGGCAACGTTCTCATTGCAACGCATGTTTTTCCGGACGCCGATGCGCTTGGGGCTCAGCTTGCCCTGGGTAATGTTTTACGCTCCATGGGCAAGGGGGTGTATCTCTACAGCGAAGAACCGGCGAATTACATACTTGAGTTTCTGCCCGGCTCCGACAGGCTCAGCATCGGATTGCCGGAAATGAATCAATTTGACTGTGGCGTGGCGCTTGATTGCGGAGACGACATGCGGCTGGGGAAGGTAAAAGACTATCTTCTCAATATCCATCCCTTTGTTGTCATTGATCATCACACTGGGCATAAGAATTTTGGGGATATACGCTGGGTAGACGCCGGTAAATCATCAACAGGCGAGATGGTGTATGAACTGGCCCAGGCCATGGGCGCCCCCATCGACTATGACACCGCCTATTGTCTTTATTCCGCCATCGTCTCCGATACCGGCTCATTCAAGTATGCGTCAACATCCGCCGATACCCTGCGCATTGCCGGGGATTTGATTGCAAGAGGGGTCAAGCCTGCCGAGATTTCAGGGAAAATTTTTGATAACTTTACCCGTAACCGTTTACAGCTTCTCCAGGAAGTACTGGCTACCTTAATCCTTTATGAGGAGGAGCAGCTGGCGGTTATAACCGTGACCCGGGAAATGTATGAAAAAACCGGCACGACTGCCGCGGACACGGAGTTGTTCATCAATTACCCCCGTTCCCTTGAAACGGTAAAAGTCGCCGCCTTTGTTAAGGAGGCCAAAGAACATATCGGCGTGAGCCTGCGCTCCAAAGGACAATATGATGTGGCCCAGGTGGCCCGGATGTTTGGCGGCGGCGGGCACCGTAATGCGGCGGGCTTTAAGTTGCGCGACAAAAACATTGCCGAGGTGCAGAAGGCCCTGCTGGCAGAGTTGCATGTCCTGCTGACCACGCCCCAGAAGTAGATGCAAGCTGTTCTGCCGGGAGTTTTCCTGATTGATAAACCTGTTGGCCCTACCTCTTTTAAAATGGTACATTTGGTCAAACGGGCTTTGCAGATAAAAAAGGTGGGGCACACCGGTACCCTGGACCCTTTTGCCTCAGGACTGCTTATTATCTGTGCAGGCCGCCCGGCCACCAGGATTATTCCCCAGCTCATGGACGGGGAAAAGGAGTACACCGCCACCTTGAAACTCGGGGTGGAGACTGACAGTCAGGATTTGACCGGCACGGTGATCGGTCAGCATGATCTTATCGATCTGAGCAAGGCGAGGATTGAAGACAGTGTGGCGGCCTTTGCCGGGGAACAGATTCAAAAGCCGCCGTATTTCTCTGCTTTGAAATATCAGGGGAAACCCTTGTATTATTATGCGCGGAAGGGCATAAAGGTTGAAAAGGAGCCGAGAACGGTTTTCATCCGGGAGATTGAAGTGCTTGACTGGCAGTATGATCAGTTGCGCATCCGGGTGATATGCAGCAAGGGTACGTATATCCGGACCCTGGCGGCGGATATCGGCACCGCCCTGTGCTGCGGCGCTCATCTTGTCGAGCTGAGAAGATTGCGCAACGGCCGTTTCAGCGTGGAGGAAGCCCTGTCGGGTGATGCCTTGTTGCAGGACCGGCAGACCGCTTGCGAACTTTTGCTGCAAAATATGCTTCCTGTTGATGATGTGGTCGCAGGATGTATGAATAACCTGTAATATCTTAATGTAACGAATGTCTATTATTTTGTAGGAGGATATAAACGTGTCACTGGAACCTGCTCAGAAGCAAGAACTTATTGAGAAATTTGCAACCCACAAAGATGATACCGGCTCGCCCGAGGTTCAGGTCGCGCTGCTCAGCGCCCGCATTACCTATCTCACCGAGCATTTTCAAACCCATAAGAAGGACCATCATTCACGTCGGGGTCTGTTGAAGCTTGTCGGTCAGAGAAGAAGGCTGCTGAACTACCTGAAAGGGAAAAATCTGGATAGATACCGCCAGGTCATCAAGGAACTCGGCATCCGTAAATAAGCTCTTTATTGGTGCAGCCGATAAAAGCCGATCCCACAGAAGGCGTGAATGCGTTGTCTCTCCCGTTCCGCCCTGCCGTGGAGATTGCGTCGATGTATGGCAATTTTTTGGAGCAATATCCTTATCATCAGCTGCGTGGCAGGCGAGAGGTATTGTAATTGGTCCAGGATTCCTGTGAATCCTGGACTTTTATTATTTTAAAAAGGGTTACGAATTAGGCCTGAGTAATGAAGCGCCATATAAGCGACCCGGAGCAAGTTTGACCGTCTCGTAAAAAGTGAAAATTTACCACAAAGGCCACAGAGCTGACCGACTGTAATAAAAAATATTTCTCTGTGTGCGCTGTGGCGGGAAAAAGACTTTTTACGGTTGCATCATTAGTTTCTGCATTGCAGACTTTGAACTTGCGTTCCCGGGTGCTCAACCTGCTCTTTATTGTTCAGGCGTAGTTCGTAATCCGAAAGGTGAAAGAATGTATAAAAAAGTTGAAGTAGAAATAGGCGGTCGCATATTATCCATTGAAACCGGAAAAGTCGCCAAGCAGGCAAATGGCGCAGTTGTCGTTTCCTATGGGGACAGCGTTGTTCTTGTCACGGCAACCGCAGCAAAAGAGGCTAAGGCCGATATTGATTTTTTCCCACTCACCGTGGAATATCAGGAACGGTTTTACGCGGTGGGAAGAATCCCCGGCAGTTACTTCCGCCGGGAAATCGGTCGTCCCACTGAGAAGGAAACATTGACCTGCCGTTTTATAGATCGCCCGTTGCGCCCGCTGTTTGCATCGGGTTATACCAATGAAACGCAGATCATTGCCATGGTGCTTTCGGCCGACAAGGAGAATGATCCGGACATTATGGCCATGGTGGGCGCCTCCGCCGCCTTGACCGTCTCCGACATTCCTTTCCTCGGCCCGATTGCCGGAGTGCGGGTCGGCTATATTGACGGTGAGTACGTGCTCAATCCTTCCAAGGAACAGCTGACCAGGTCCCGGCTGGATCTGATCGTGGCCGGCAGTCGCAATGCGGTGGTCATGGTTGAAGGCGGTGCCGACAACCTCTCCGAGGAAGAGGTGCTGTCCGGTATTTATTTCGGTCATCAAGGTCTGCAGCCGCTTCTTGACATTCAGGAAGCCCTGCGCCAGGAGGTTGGCCGCGAGCAAATCAAAGTGGATGTTCCTGTAGTTGATGAGACCCTGCGGCAGAGGGTCATCGAGATCGCCGGCGCCGGCATGCAGCAGGTGATTACCACCGCCGACAAAATTAAGCGGGGTGATCTCTATCAGGAACTGGAGAAGGAGGTTCTTGCCGAGCTTGAAAAGGACGAGGACTTTGCCGGTCACCGTGCGGCCAAGGGAATCCTCCATGATCTGCAAAAGGTCATGATGCGCGATATGATCGTCAAGGAGGGTAAGCGTATTGATGGCCGCGGTTTCGCGGATATCCGGCCCATCAGCAGCGAAATCGCCATCCTGCCCCGCGCCCATGGTTCCGCCCTGTTTACCCGTGGCGAAACCCAGGCCCTTGTTTCCACCACCCTGGGCAGCGGTGAGGATGAGCAGCGGGTGGAGACCCTGGGGGGCATGGAAAATCTGCCCTTTATGCTCCACTACAATTTCCCCCCCTTCTGTGTTGGCGAGGTTCGCTTCATGCGCGGACCAAGCAGAAGGGATATCGGTCATGGCGCCTTGGCCACCCGCGCCATCCAGGCGGTGTTGCCGGATGTGGGCAGCTTCCCCTATACGATCCGCATTGTCTCCGATGTGATGGAGTCCAACGGCTCCTCCTCCATGGCCACCGTGTGCGGCGGCTGCCTGTCCCTGATGGATGCCGGCGTTCCCATCAAGAAGCCGGTTTCTGGCGTTGCCATGGGCTTGATCAAGGACGGTGAAACCATTGCCGTACTCTCCGATATTTTAGGTGATGAAGATCATCTCGGCGATATGGATTTCAAGGTGTGCGGCACGGCTGACGGCATCACCGCCCTGCAGATGGATATCAAGATTGAAGGAATATCCCGGGAGATCATGACCAAGGCCCTGGACCAGGCCAAAGCCGGCCGTCTGCATATCCTGGGGAAGATGGCCGAGGCCATTAAGGAGCCCCGGGCAACGCTGCCTGAACATGCGCCGAAGATTTTCTCCATGGAGATCAACCCCGACAAGATCCGGGATCTTATCGGCCCCGGGGGGAAAATGATCAAGGCCATTACCGCTGAATACGGCGTGAAGATCGATGTTGAGGATTCCGGCAAGGTCATGATTTTCGCCCCGGACGGTATTGTCGGCCAGCAGGTCTATGACCGGGTGCATGAGATCACGGCAGAGGTGGAAATCGGCAAAATTTACAAAGGCACGGTGCAGAAAATTGTCGATTTCGGCGCCTTTGTCGAGATTCTGCCCGGAACTGACGGATTAGTGCATATCTCGGAGCTGGAAGACAAGCGGGTGGAGAAGGTGTCTGATATCCTGCAGGAAGGCGACGAGGTCATGGTCAAGGTTCTCAACGTGGACCAGCGGGGCAAGATCCGCCTCAGCCGCAAGGCGGCCATGGCAGAGCTGGCAGGTTAAGCCTCTTTGCCGCCAATGCATCATAAAACGGTTTTTGCCAATGGGGTACGGGTGGTCAGCGAACATATTCCCCATGCCAGAACGGTCTGTGTCGGTATCTGGGTCGATGTCGGGGCGCGGGATGAGCACGATCTGACCAACGGCTGTTCCCATTTTGTCGAGCATATGCTTTTCAAAGGCACCCCGAGCCGCTCGGCCAGCCAGATTGCCATGGAGCTCGATGTGCTGGGCGGCATGTCCAATGCGTTTACCAGCAAGGATGCCACCTGCTATTATGGGATGGTGCTCGACAGTCAGCTGCCGCGTCTGGTCGATCTGTTGGCCGACTTTTTCCTCAATTCTCTTTTTGCGGACGAGGAGATCGAACGGGAGCGCCAGGTTATCATGCAGGAAATCAGCATGGTGGAAGACACCCCGGAAGAGCTGGTGCACGAACAGTTTGAGGGGCTGCTCTGGGGCCATCACCCCCTGGGCAATACCATCCTGGGGACCATGGAGGTTGTTTCCCGTCTGGACAGGCAGAAACTGCTTGACCATGTGAAAACTTTCTATACCCCGGACCGCATAGTTTTTGCCGCAGCGGGTAATGTGCAGCATCAGGAGTTCTGCGATCTTCTTGCCGCATCCTTTGGCTCTCTCCACCGGCACACCGGAACCGGCAGCAAGCGCAAGGAGCCGCAGGAATTGCCTCTGGCCCGCAAGGTCTTTACCAAACCCCTGGAACAGGCCCATGTGACCATGGGCACCTATGGTAAGTCCGTCACCTCCGATGAACGCTACAACCTGATGCTGCTCAATATTCTGCTGGGCGGCAACATGAGCTCCAGACTTTTCCAGGAAATTCGGGAAAAGAGGGGGTTGGCCTATTCGGTGCACTCCTATGTTGATGCATATGCTGACAGCGGCTATCTGGGTATCTATCTGGGGGTCAACCCCGATACTCTGAACGAGTCTCTGGCTGTTATCAGCGATGAACTTGAGAAGCTGGGGCATGGCCCGGTATCAGATACGGAACTTGCCAATGCAAAGGACTATGCCAGAACCGGTCTTTTTCTTGCCGCTGATAATCTGGAGATGCGGATGACAAGAATCGCCAGAAACGAACTGTATTTCGGCCGCGATGTTGATTTTGACGAGGTGGTGGCAGGGCTGACCAAGGTAACTGCCCATGATGTGCGCCATCTTGCCGGACGTCTTTTCACAAGGGGCATGACCACCTCGGTGCTTGGTCCCGTAACAGATAAGGATGTGCAGTGGGGCCTGCTGAACGGCAGTGCCGGCTGAGGGGTATCCTGTAACCCGTCCGCCTCTTCGCTGCAGCAGATAGAATCAGGATGATGCAACAACAGGTTACTTGCTCATTACGCTGGCTCGACCCTGAGCAAAGCGCTGATCTGCCTTTACCGGCGTATCACTCGGAGCTGGCCGCCGGTATGGATGTGGCCAGCGCGGTGCACGAACCCCTGCATCTGGCGCCGGGTGATATCTGCATGGTGCCCACGGGTTTTGCCGTGGCCATTCCGCCTGGTTTTGAGTTGCAGGTCCGTCCCCGCAGCGGTCTTGCCATCAAATACGGCATCACGGTAATCAACAGCCCCGGCACCATCGATGCTGATTACCGCGGCGAGGTGAAGGTGGGGTTGATCAATCTCAGCAGGAAAGCATTTACCATCAACAGGGGTGACAGGATTGCCCAGCTGGTACTGGCCCCTGTCTGCCGGGCCAATGTGCGTGAAGTTGCGATCCTGGACGAGACCGGGCGAGGCGATGGCGGCTTCGGCCATTCCGGCCTCTGATTGGCCAACCGGTTTTTCGCGGCCAGTTACCGCAAACAATCCTCAGGGAATGACTGATGCAGTTTTGCGTACTGGGCAGCGGCAGCAAAGGCAATGCGACATATGTTGCGGCGCAGGGCCGGGCCTTTCTCATTGACAGCGGCTTTTCAGGGGTGGAGATCGAGCGGAGGCTTGCGGCCATCGGCGTGGAAACCGCTTCCCTTGCTGCCATTCTGCTCACCCATGCCCACAGCGACCATACCAAAGGGGCCGCCGTGCTGGCCCGCAAATACAACCTGCCGATCTATGCCAATAAGGGCACTCTTGCCGCGGCCGCAAAAATGCTCGGTTCCGTGCCGGCTATCCATGAGTTTCAAACCGGTTCCAGTTTTCATCTCCATCATTTTCGCATTCATCCCTTTGCCGTATGCCATGACTGCGTTGATCCTGTCGGCTTTGTCATTGACAACGGCTCCTGCGTACTGGGTTACTGTACCGACACCGGCATGGTGTCAAGACTGATCCAGCATCGGCTGACCGGCTGCCACGGTTTGATTATTGAATGCAACCATGATCCCGATATGCTGAAAAAGGGACCCTATCCCCTGCATCTGCAGCAGCGGGTGCGTTCCAGCCAGGGACATCTGGCCAATAATGAGGCAGCCCGTTTTGTGGCTGAGCTCCTGCATGACGGGCTGCAGCATGTTGTCCTGGCCCATATCAGCGAGACCAATAATAATCCTGCTCTTGCCTATGACGCGGTTGCCGCTGCCCTGCAGGCAGGGAAAAAGCCCGTAACCGGCATCTCGCTGGCATGGCAGGACAGGGCCGGTGAATTGATCACCCTGGTGGATTGTGTCGAGCATGGTGCGGATTAAAGGCCGATATCCCTGGAGAATCGGAGCCACTTCCTTTGTCATCCCCGCCGGCATTGAGGAGAATGTCCGATACCTGGCAGACAAGGTGGATGACATCCAGCTCCTTTATTTCGAATCCCCCAGTCAGTGCCGCATGCCGCAAAAGGTTGATGTCAACCTGCTGCAGGGACTTGCGCAGGAGCATGATCTCAGTTATACCGTACATCTCCCGACCGATATCGGGCCCGGCAGCAATTCAGCAGACATCAGGCAGCAGGCGGTTGATGAGATTGTTCGGCTGCTGGAGGAGCTTGCCCCGCTCCGGCCGCTCTGTCATGATCTGCATCTTGCCTGGCAGCCGCAGCTTGGCATGGAACAATGGCTTGCCCATATCGATGATTTCCTCGGCAGGCTCAAAAAAGGTCTGGGCCGGCAAAGGGCGATGGTGGCCATAGAGAATACAGACTACCCTTTCAGGTATGTGCGGTCACTGGTGCTGGAGCACGGTTTTGCGTTGTGCGCGGATCTCGGCCATGGTCTGTTTTATGGCGAGGAGTTGGACACCTTCTTTGCCGATATCCCCCGGGCCGCCCATCTTCATTATCATGGAATCAGGGACGGCAAGGACCATCGGGCGCTGGGCGGGGAGCAGCGGGCATGCTCAGCCCGGCTGGGCGAGGTTTTGCATAGCTCGGGCTTTACCGGGGTGGTAACACTTGAGGTTTATCGCGGTGATGAGCTGCAGGCCTCCTTGCAGCATATCGAAGAAATCTGGCATCACTATCAACAGCATACAAGATAAGAGGGAATATGTCATTGACCACCAGGGATGATCTGGCCGCGCTGTTAAAGGAAATACAGCCGGTAAACCGGCAGGTGATGGAGCAGGCCCAGGCCCGCCTCGACAATCTGACCAAACCCAAGGGAAGCCTGGGTGAACTTGAAGTCCTGGCCAGGCGGATATGCGGTATCCAGGCCACTGTCAGGCCGGATCTCGGCCGCAAGGTTATCCTGACCTTTGCCGCTGATCATGGGGTGGCGGCGGAGGGGGTAAGCAGCGTACCCCAGGATGTCACCCGGCAGATGGTCTATAATTTTCTGCGGGGTGGCGCCGGGGTTAATGTACTGGCGCGCCATGTCGGGGCAGAGGTGTGGGTCATTGATGTCGGCGTGGCCGCGGAGATCAATGAAGAGGGGCTGCTCTCGCGTAAGGTGAAACCCGGGACGGCGAACCTGTCCCAAGGCCCGGCCATGTCCATCGATGAAGCATTGCAGGCCATCGGAGTTGGCGTGCAAACCGCCCGTGAGGCCATCAATAACGGGGCAGGGATTCTGGGAACCGGTGAGATGGGGATCGCCAACACCACCCCGGCGGCCGCCCTTTTTGCCGCCCTGCTTGATGTGCGGGTGGAAGAGATTACCGGCAGGGGCACCGGTATCGATGACGCCACCCTCAATCATAAAATCGAGGTGATCAAGAGAGGACTTGCGATCAATAAAGAGCATCTCCATGGGTCGCTTGCTACCCTGGCTGCCTTGGGCGGGTTTGAGATTGCCGCCATCTGCGGTATGATTCTGGAGTGTGCCCGCCGCCGGGTGGCGGTGGTGGTGGATGGCTTTATTTCAAGCGCCGGAGCGCTGGTGGCTTTGCAGCTTGCAGAAAATGTGGCGGACTATTGTTTTTTCAGTCATATGTCGGCCGAACAGGGACACCGTATTTTCTTTGAAAAACTTGGCCTTTCTCCCATTCTCAAGCTGGATATGCGGCTCGGTGAAGGAACCGGAGCAGCCCTTGCCATGGGCATCATCGAGGCCGGGGTGAAAATTATCAACGAGATGGCCACATTTGCCGAGGCCGGGGTGAGCGCCTGAAAAGGTGCAAGATACGACAAGGAAGAGGCCCATGCTGCGCTCCATTGCGGTTGCCATATCTTTTCTGACCATTATTCCGCTGAAACTCACCGGCGTGACGCCGGAAAATATCGCGAGAAGCGCGGCATTCTTTCCTCTTGCCGGTTGGATTATCGGCATCAGTATGGCGGGATGCGGCTGGCTGATGCTTGCCGCCGGACTTACGCCTTTTGCCGCGGCCGTGCTGCTCGTTGCCTTTGAAGCATGGCTGACCAGGGGTCTGCATCTTGATGGGGTGGCCGATCTGTTCGACGGCATGGGTGGCAGCTATGATGCGGAAAAAAGACTGGCCATCATGAAGGATTCAGCCACCGGGGCTTTCGGGGTGGTGGGTATTGTCCTGGTCCTGCTGTTAAAAACCGCCGGTCTTTCTTCTCTGCTCACTCTTGTGCAGACCTGGCAGGATTTTTCCACTTTTGTCCTCTTCATCTGTCTTGCCTTTGTGCCTGCAGTTTCCCGCTGGGCCATGATGACCCTGGCCTGGAAAAGCCTTTATCCCCGGCAAAAGGGGACAGGGCAGATGTTTGTCGGGCAGATAACGGTGCAGGAGATCTTTACCGGTTTTTTGTTTCTGCTGCCGGTCCTGGCGGCCGGCAGTTCGCAGACCAGCACATTTATAGCTATCACCGCGGTTTTTTACGTCACCATGGTGCCCTCATTCTGGCTGCGATATCGTGCCCATGAACTGCTGGGAGGGGTCACCGGGGATGTGCTGGGGGCAGCGTGCGAGTTTGGCGAAGCCCTGGGCTGGCTTGCCGTAACTCTTTTCTTTTGAGCCTCTTGCAAAATGAACGTCGTAGCGAGATCGAGAGAAGAATATTCTGGGCAAGGATGAGTTGTGAAATCGCCCGGAAGCGTAGCAGTGCTAGGCCCAGGACGATTTCACCAGGATGGCCGCCCAGGTTATTTTTAGCCGATCGGAGTAAATGTTCATTTTGCAAGAGGCTCTTTCAGATGAGAATTCGGTATGCACTCAGATCATCATTTTCCGGCATGATCGGCAGGGTGATGGTAAAGACACTGCCATGCTGAAGTTGTGAGTCCACCGCCAGTGTTCCCCCATGTTTTTCAATAATACCCAGGGAAACAGCAAGCCCCAGGCCTGTGCCGGAAAGTTCCTGCTTGGTGGTGAAAAAGGGTTTGAATATCTTGTGAAGATGATCCGGCTCAATACCGCAGCCGTTGTCTTTTATGCTGATGGCAACCCGATTGTCAAGTACCTCTGTGTTGATTGTGATGGTCCCGCCGCCGTTTTTACAGGCATCGCGGGCATTGGTCAGGAGATTGAGCAGCACCTGGCAGATCTGGTCTTTCACCACCAGGATCACCGGCATGTTGGCGTCGAAATTTTTTTCCACGATAATTTTTCTGTCGGTAAACTCTTTTTTGCACAGCAGCAGCATATTGTCGATGGTGCGGTGAATATCGGTGGCGACGTGGACGCCGGTGGACGGGCGGTTAAAATCACGCAGGTTCTGAATCAGCATCTTCATCCTGTCGCATTCCTGGATAGCCAGCTCAAGCATTTTCTCATTCTGCGGGGAGAGGGATTCTTGCTGCTGCACGCCGATGAGAATATTGATAATGGCAAAAAGAGGGTTATTGAACTCATGGGCGATTGAGGCGGAAAGTTTGCCTATCGCGCTCAGTTTCTCGGCATGCAGGAGTTGATGCTGGGTCTGGAACAGGGCCTCCTCAGCCTTGATGCGGCTGGATATTTCATACTGCAGTTCATCGATGAATCTTTTCAGCACGATAGTTCTCTGCTCTACCTTCTGCTCCAGCTCCTCATTGGCTTTATGCAGGGCATTTTCCGCCTGTTTCTGGTCGGTAATATCGCGGGCGATATGCACGGAACCGAAGAGTTCACCCTCGTGATTGAACAGGGGTGAGACGGAAATTTCAAAAAAAATACCGAAAAGCTCCATGAACTGAACGGTTTTGTGTTCCTTGTGATCATTGATCAGAAGGGAATGGGGGCAATATGGCGGCGGCCGGTCTGCCCCATGCATGACCTGATAACATTTCAGGCCGACACATTGAGCCACCGGTTTACCCGCCAGCAACGCCATGGCTTTGTTGAGGCGGATTATGCGGTGCTCTTTGTCGAGCAGGACAATAGGATCAGGCACCGCATCAAATGTCCTCTCCCACTCCTGTTTCGCCCGACTGATAAGATCTTCCGCCCTTTCTTTTTCGAGTATTTCCTGTTGGAGCTCTTTATTGATGGTGAGAATCTTTTGGGCCAGGGCAAGGAACAGAGAAAAGGTGATGCTGAAAATTATAATAAAAATAAACAGTTCAATGATTCGGTATTTTTTGGCCAGGGTTTTCGCCTGGTTATCCAGATCAGAGAGCCGTTTTGTATTGATAAAATAGATACTGTTGCCCGCTTCGCTTATTTTACTGAAAAGAGGTTCCGTATTTTTGAGAAATCGATGCAGCTCCTGCTGGGTCTGGTAGAGATCAGCGTTTAGTCCGGCACTTTGCTGAAGACTATCCCGTTGCTGCAGCAATTTTTCCAGTAACACCACTTTTTCTTCAATCTCGGCCAGCAGGGGGTTGATCTCCAGCAGCTCGATCAGATATTTTTCCTGGTCGGTCTTTGTATAGGGAATTTCGTCAATCAGTGCGTCTTTCTGCGGAGCTTGCAACGGAATTGTCTTCTGAAATACACCGCCGTTCTCAATGACGTTGAGTGCGCTACGTATATCGGCAAGTTCCTGCTGGATGAGGTTCCGGGCAACTTGTCGTTTTTCTTCCCGAACTTCAGCAAACAACTGATAAAACTGTGCATTTGCCTGATGCAGGTTGCTGACTATCTGTTCCCCGATGATGCGTCTTGCCCTTTCGTTGGCGGCGGTATTTTCAAGTTTTGTTAAAAGATGATGGAAATAGAAATGGGTGGACATCAGCAGAAAAGCCCCTGTCAGCATGACGGCGATAAGGGCAAAAAGCGATGAAAGAGGGTATTGGCGAGATGATTTCACAGCACTGGCGCATTAATTTGATAAAAAAAACAAAATGAATAAATCATGTCTTTTCTTGAGGTGAAGCAGGATGTTGGCATGAGCTGAATCTCGCTGTTGAAAATGACCACGCTTACTGCTGTTTCCTAAATCTTACTATAGCAATTACACAGATTATTTGGGGAATTTTTTTACGAGAAGGAGCGAATCAGGGCAGCCGGGCTGCCCTGACAGAGAGAGGAGTTCCAGGCGGGAATTATTGCTGGGCTTTGACGGTTGTGATGATTTCGGAGACAAGTTGTCCGTTGGGGGCCTTGGCGTCCGGGTGAAGTTTCACCAGCTCTTCCCAGCTTTTGATTGCTCCCTCACGGTCTTTCAGGTCATAGAGCTGGACGATGCCACGGTTGAACCGGGCGGTGGGATGGTTCGGGTCAACTGCTATGGCCCGGTCAAAGGCGGTGATTGCCTCGTTGGGGCTGCCATTGCGGCGATACATGACCCCCAGGTCAGTCAGGACGTCGGCATTGTTTGGATTTAAGGCAAGAGATTTGTTGTAGGCTTCAATGGCCTTGCCGAAGTTTTCGCTGTCAAAATAATAATTGCCCAACTGGGTCCACGCCTCAATGTTGTCCGGGTGGGCTACCACCTCTTTTTCCAGGGCCAGGATGGTCTGGGTCATTTGCGCGTCAGCCGGCGGGGTCTGGCTTTGCTGCTGAACAGGCGGCTGGCTGACGGATGCTGGAGAAGGGCCGGATTTATAAACGCTGAAAACAATTCCTGCCAGGAAGCCGAAGGCAAGGGCGACCAGTACAATGAACCACATGGTTTCTTTCTTGATATAACCGTCGGGGATATTCGTGGAGTTTGTCAATTGTTTTACCTCTCTGGGACCTTGGGGTGAATTTTGGGAGCAGCATGGGAAAATATACGCAGGCTGAATATAAAAAAACATTATTAATAAAACGAGTGGCGGTCAAGCTGAAAAGTTCAAAAAATTGAATCATGCAACAGATCTGGGGTAGAAAAAATTTATCCGTTCTGTAACGGGCCAAGAGGCATAAACGACTTTTGAGCGAGAAAACGGCTGGTTGTGATCATGCTGTAGAAAAGGGCAACAGGTGGCATATAACTTGTAAATATACCATATCGGCATTGTCATGATGGGAGGGGAGTTTTTTATTCCCCTGGCTTGTCAACTCGCTGAATAAAGGAGGAGATATGCGGATAGCCATTGTATCGAGTGACAAAAAAGTGGTAAACGAACGCTTTGGCACGGCAAAGAGTTTTTTAATCTATGAACAGACCGGCAGCGGGCTGAAATTTGTGGGAGAAAGAGTTTCTGAGCCGTTTTTTTTCGATTTTTTTGATCGGGATATGTGTGACTGGATCGCCGATATTATTCAGGATTGCCAGAAAGTGTATATGGCGAGGATCAGTAAGGCTGCGGAAAAGGCCGTGGCAAGTCGCGGCATTATCCCGGTAATCTATCAGGGCCCCATCGACCAGATTATCCCTTGATTCTCTTTCATTTTCCTCCTGGTTGTTAAAAAGTGTCCGGAAGGGTGTTTCCAGCCATCTTTTCGTAAAAATTTTATTTTTCTTGTGGGACATGATTGGATAAATGCTCTCCAGGGCATTTTTCCTGAAAAATATGGCCTCGCTTTGCCATCAGTAAAATTCTTGCGTGCACAAGTTGATTTGGCTGTTAGAGAGGAGCATGGGGATAATTCATTTCAGCAGTTATGCCTTTGCCGGCAAGGAACGGTGTTTGCCCCGGCACCTGAGGAAGTAATGAAAAAGAGAATAACAAGACATAATGGCGGTCTGCCGCAGTTGACTGACGATGATTTTTCCTTTGGCAGTGCATTGCCGGCAAGGGAACAGAAGTCATTTGCCGAAATGTTTGATCCCTCCTCTTTTGACAGTGAAGTCAGGAACGCATTGCAACGCGAACAGGAAGGGAAACCCGCCAAAAGAATGATCTATCCCCCTCCCCAGGAATACCTGGATCTGCATGGCTTAACTGCCCCGGAAGCCGAGCGCAGGGTGGTCAGTTTTCTCATGACCGCCCGGGCAAAAGGGCTCAGGACCGTGAGCGTCATCACCGGCAAGGGCATTCATTCCCAGGGTTTTCCCGTGCTGCGGGATCTGGTGGAAGGGATGGCAAAGGCAATGAAGACCGGCCGGGAAATCAGAAATTATGTGTGGGAAAATGGGCAACGGGAAAGAAGCGGGGCCATCATCATCTATCTGTAGTAAGAGTGCAGCATCTCCTTGATCTTCATGATGATCTCTTTGTCCGGATAAAACGGCGGGGCAGGGCTCTCGGGCAACGGGATGTAGTTGCTGAGGGCAAAGGGGGTGGAGGCGATGTTCAGGTTGTAGGCATGGACCAGCAGGGTCTCCAGGTTGACCGCGTCAGCGATGTTGTAGGCAAGCAGGGTCTGCAGCGCTCTGTCGTCGCCGCTGCGGGTAAATTCCCGCCACAGGAGCACTGCCCAGTAGCCGTCAACTCCGTCCAGCTCCATCCTGTTGATTCCCAGCTGTCTTTCGCAGCCTTTCAGTCCGCCTTTGTAGCCAAGCCTGGCCAGAATGTATCGTAAATCAATATGTACGTGTTGCAGCCGGGTATGCAGGCATGATTCAATTACCGGTACATCGAAGCCTTTGCCGTTATAGGTGACAATAACCTCATAAGCATCAATGTCCCTGGTGAACTGTTCCAGGTTGCGGCCCTGGACATAGGTATGGATTGTGTGGCCATCGTAAAGGGCAATGGTGGTGATTTCACACTGGTCCAAACCCATGCCGTTTGTCTCGATATCAAGGAAGGCTGTTCTGTCGCGGAAATGGGGGAAAAGCCGCCAATGGTGACTTGGCGGCAGGAGTTTTGCGTAAAACTCGGCCGAGCCGTCCTGCTGCTCAAGATAATGTTGCAGGTGGTAAGTGATGAGATTGATCTTTGCCTGGGGCAGGTTGGCGGGAAAGGGAGGATGACATTGATCCCAGGTATGAATGCCGGAGTGCCAGAGCTGTTTTTCGGTTTTTTCTCCTATGCCCGGGATGTGGATGAAGGTGTTGAGCAGCATATGATATCAGCCCATTGGGATAAGTGTAATGAAAAAGGCCCAGGGTTCTGGGTGAACCCCGGGCCATCTTGGTGATCCTCGCGGCCCGCTTGCCGGCCGGAAAGAGAAAATGAAAAATAATCTGCCGGCAGCATGGAGTGGCGGTTGTGTGTCTTCTCCCTGCTGCCGCGATTTCAGCCTGCTGCCGGATTACAGCTTGAACATCATATCGCTGTATACAGGCACCGGCCAGAGATCGCCGGGCATCAGCACCTCGATGGCGTCAATGTCGGCCCGCAGATCGTTCAGGCTGGGCCGTACCTTGTCGCGGAAGGCGACGGCCTGTTTGTCCACCTTGTCAATGGCCTGGGCCTTGACGGTTTCATCTTCGAGTTTTTTGAGTTTCTTGTTGGCCGAGGCGAGCAGATTGCCGATGGCTTCCAGCAGTTCCTTCTGCACGGTGGCTGACTTGCCCGCCACGGCCATGGAATTGCCGAGCTCGGTCATGTAGCGGATCGCGGCGGGGAAATACAGCCGGCGCACCATGTTCATGGCGGTCTGGGCCTCGATATTGATATGCTTGGAGAACTGTTCGGTGTAGATGTCGTAGCGGGAGTGCAGCTCTTCCTTGCTGAGGACATTGTATTTGGCAAACAGCTTGAAGGCCTTGGGAGTGACCAGGGATTTCAGGGCGTCAACGGTGGTCTTGATGTTGGGCAGACCCCGCTTCTCGGCCTCTTTTTCCCATTCCTGGCTGTAGTTGTTGCCGTTGAAGATGATTCTCTCATGATTTTTTACGGTGTCTTTGATGATGTTGAGGATCTCGGCGTTGACGTCCTTGGCCTTCTCCAGTCGGGTGGCAATCTCGTCAAGGGCCTCGGTAGCGATGGTGTTCAGCGCCACGTTGTGCCCGGAAATCGACTGGGATGAGCCGACCATGCGGAATTCGAATTTGTTGCCGGTAAAGGCAAAGGGTGAGGTGCGGTTCCGGTCGGTGTTGTCCTTGGGCAGCTCAGGGAGGGAGTCAACGCCGATTTTCAGCATCCTGCATCCTGCGGCGGAGCAGATCTTCTCTCCCTTGGCCAGGCCGGAGAGAATATTGGTCAGTTCTTCGCCGAGAAAGACCGAAATAATGGCCGGCGGCGCCTCGTTGGCGCCCAGGCGATGATCGTTGCCGGAACTGCCGCAGGTGGCGCGCATGATGTCGGCATGGGTGTTTACGGCTTTCAGCAGGGCGCAGAGGAAAACCAGGAACTGGGCATTGTCCTCGGGGGTGTTGCCGGGTTCAAGCAGGTTGATGCCGTCATCGGTGCTCAATGACCAGTTGTTGTGTTTGCCGGAACCGTTGACCCCGGCATAGGGCTTTTCGTGCAGCAGGCAGACCATGCCGTGGCGCAGGGCAACCTTCTGCATGGTTTCCATGACCAGCTGGTTGTGGTCGGCGGCGATGTTGGTGGTGGCGAAAACCGGCGCCATTTCGTACTGGGCCGGGGCAACCTCGTTATGCTTGGTCTTGGAGGTGATGCCCATCTTCCACAGTTCAATGTCGAGGTCCTTCATGAAGGCGGATACGCGATCCTTGATGGCGCCGAAATACTGGTCTTCAAGTTCCTGTCCCTTGGGGGCGGGTGCGCCGAAAAGTGTTCTGCCGCAGGTAATGAGATCAAGGCGTTTCAGAAAGTACTCCTTTTCCACCAGGAAATACTCCTGCTCGGCGCCGACGGTAGAGGTGACTCGCTTGGAGGTGGTGTTGCCGAGCGCCTGCAGAACACGCAGGGCCTGGGTGGATACCGCGGCCATGGACCGCAGCAGCGGGGTTTTTTTATCCAGGGCTTCGCCCTTATAGGAGCAGAAGGCGGTGGGAATGCACAGGGTGACGTTGCCGGCGGCGTCTTCTTTCAGGAAGGCCGGCGAGGTGCAGTCCCAGGCGGTATAGCCTCTTGCCTCAAAGGTGGCGCGCAGTCCGCCGCTGGGGAAGGATGATGCATCCGGCTCACCCTGAATGAGCTGTTTGCCGGAAAACTCCATGATGACGCTGCCATCCTCGGTCGGCGAGATAAAGGAATCATGTTTTTCCGCGGTTGAGCCGGTGAGAGGGTGAAACCAGTGCGTATAGTGGGTGGCGCCTTTTTCGATGGCCCAATCCTTCATGGCATTGGCGACTACGGCCGCGGTCTCCGGCTGCAGAGATGCGCCCATTTCGATGGTTTTCTTCAGGGCTTTGTAAGTCTCCTTGGGCAGTCTCTCTTTCATGATTTTTTCGCTGAAGACATTGGAGCCGAAAAGCTCCGGCACGTTGATGTTGATTAAATCAGGGCAGCTTCCGTAATTACATTCGGTACACATTGTTGTTTTCTCCTTGCATAATGATTGCTGAATAATGATCCCCCTGCAGGGGATATTCATATTTTCAGGATGGTTGCGCGGCAAGTTGTGGCATGCCTTGGCATGGGGTCTTGCGCGAATAATGGCTCTTTTAGCTATGTCGCATTGAAAATTTTCTAACGCGCCTTGTATTCAAGTTGTCAACCTGAGCTCTCCGCTGGTTCACAGCAGTGAACAACTGCACGGACCTTAATTTTCCATATTCCGCAGCAGGAGGCAAGTTTTTTTATTTGTTACAAAATTGTAATACAAAAAACGAAAATGTATAAATTTTGGTAAAACATCAGGCTGCGGCATGGAGCAGTCCGTTTTTAATCTCATTCTTAAAGGCCGGGTCTTCGATTTTAAGGCCCTGGTGATCCAGCACATAAAAGACATCCACCACCTGGTCTGCCTTGGTGCCGATTTTGGCACGGAAGGTGTTGATGCCGAAGTCGGACAGGGTGCGGGTGATATCGTAAAGCAGGCCGGGCCTGTTCACGGCATATACTTCAATGACCGTAAAATTGTCAGAGGCACCCGGGTCGATGACCACCTTTGCCGGGGGGCGCTGGCCCGGCTGCGGGGCGGTTGACCTCAGGGCGGTAAGTTTTTCGTGGAGGCGATGGGTGAGCCCGATTCTGAAATGGATCGCCTTGCCCAAGTCGTCCTCCAGGGCCTGCCAGTTCTGGTCCTCGAATTGATTGTCCAGGGTCGAGGTAACATGGAGAATATCAACAATCGTGCCATCAACCCAGGTATAGATCTGCGCAGCAAGCACCTTCAGATTGTGCAGGGCCATCACCCCGCAGATTTTACTCAAGATTCCCGGCCTGTCCTGGGCCATTATCAGGATCGACCAGTGGCCTTTTTCCTGGCTCGGTTTGACGATTACCTCATGTGTTTTGAGCTCTTCATGCAGGCGTATATGGGTGACAACCTCATCGGGAGAGTTGCCGAGGAGGTAGTCGTCCGGCAGGATTTTCAACGGGACAAGGGGGTTGTCGCCCAGCAGGACGGACACCTGCCCTCTCATCCAGGCAATCTCCTGGCGCGGATCCGGCAGGGTGAGGTCGTCTCGACTTAAGGTGTTCGCTACCTTCAGGTAGAGTTCCAGCAGCAGCGCCGCCTTCCAGTCCGACCAGGCGGAGGGGCCTGTTGCTTTCGCATCGGCGATGGTCAGCAGATAAAGCATGGTCAGACGGTCCGGGTCATTGAGCTGCTTGGCGCAGCGGACAATGAGCGCCTCGTCTTCCAGGTCCCGGCGTTGGGCGATTTCCGCTAAAAAAAGATGCTCGCGGACGAGGAAGGTGAGGCATTTCAGGTCAGCCTCAGGCATTCCCAGCCGTTTGCCGATATCGTTTGCCAGTTCAGCGCCGTATTCCGCATGGTTTTTCCCGTAACCTTTGCCGATATCATGCAGCAGGGCGGCAAGAAAAAGGATGTACGGTGAAGGGACGGTGATGAAAAGCGTATGCTCAAGCGAGCGGAGCTGATTGACTTCCTCAACCGTTTGCAGCAGGTGGCGGTCAACTGTGAAAACGTGGTAGATATCATGCTGGGCCAGGGATTTTAAATGAAGAAATTCGGGAAGATAGGCGGAAAGTAGCCCGCTCTCCAGCATGTCGGTAAGCGCCGGCAGCGGGTTTGCTCCCTGGATGGTTTCCAGGAAGGCCTTGTTCATTCTTTTGGAATGACGGGTCTTTTCGTTAATGATATGCAGATGCCCGCTGATGAGTTTTTTCGTGCGGTGGTGCAGGGGGTTTCCGGTCTGGGCAACATGGGTGAAGGCCCGCATGAGCAAGTGGGGGCGCTTGGCTGCCAGGCCGATGTCTGTCAGGTGGATGCGTCCCTGGCGAAGGGTGATACCCTTTTCCAGATCCTTGTCCTGCTGCATGCCGGCTTTCGCAAGCCCCAGTACCTCGGTGGCATGCTCGAAGAAGAGGTCTGTGGTCAGGGCGACAGTCTGTAGTTGGGCGTGGATGTCGCGCATATAGCGCTCGACCCCGAGCATGCCCTGTTGGTCTTTATAGCCAAAGGCCTTGGCCATTTCCTCCTGATGCTCAAAAAAGAGCTGGTCGTTTTTGCGGCCGCTGATGTAATGGAGGCGGTTTCTTGTTTTGATAAGGGTGTCGCTGGCCTTTGCAAACGCCTGCAGTTCTTCTGTTGACAGCAGGCCGGCCCTCTCCAGGTCTTGGGGTTGTTTGAGGTTGAAAAGGACCTGGGCCGACCAGAGCATGGCCTGGATATCGCGGAATCCGCCCCGGCTCTCCTTGATATGCGGCTCAAGCAGGTAGCTGTGGTTGCCGAAGCGCTCATGCCGTTTCTGTCGATGAAAAAGCATGTCCTGCAAAAAAGTTTTGCGCTGGCCCTTCACGAATGTTTTCTGGAAATCCTCAAGCAGTGCCATGAAAAGATCCTGGGAGCCGGCAATGAGCCTTGCGTCAAGCAGGGAGACCTGGAGAAAAAAATCTTTGCCGGCTTCTTCAATGCAGGTGGCGGGTGTCCTTACCCCGTGCCCGACTTCCAGGCCGGCATCCCAGAGGGGATAAAATATGGCTTCCGCCACATCGCCCAGCTGTTTTTCCACCGTCGGATGATAGAGCAGCATGAGATCAATATCCGAGTAGGGGAAAAGTTCTTTTCTGCCATATCCTCCCAGGGCAAGCAGGCACATGTTTTCCTGGTCGGCGCCGCTCTGCCTGAAATATTCTGCCAGGGCTGCATCCATGAGGCTGGTGTGTTTATCAAGCAGGGCGTGCCCGCTTAGCCCCTGGCGCCACAATGTCTCCAGGGCGTCACGTCTGGCCCGCAGTTCCGTCACCATTTAGATGGCGTCCTCTCCGGTTTCTCCGGTACGCACCCGAATGACCTCTTCCACCGGCAAAACAAAGATTTTGCCGTCGCCGATCTTTCCGGTCAATGCCGCCTTGCGGATGACCTCGACAATTTCGTTAACCTGATCGTTGCTGACGATCAGTTCAAGCTTGATTTTGGGGATGAAGTCAACGACATATTCAGCACCACGGTATATCTCTTTATGGCCTTTCTGGCGGCCGTAGCCCTTCACTTCGGTGAGGGTCATGCCCTTGACGCCCAATTGATTGAGGGCGTCTTTTACGTCATCAAGTTTGAAGGGTTTGATGATTGCCTCGATTTTTTTCATGGAGAGGACTCCTTGTGGATAAAATTATTCTTTGCGGTTTCTGTGATGAATTAATCATCTTACCGCAAAGAGGGCTTTGTCTTAAGTAATTTTTTGGCTGCCCGGACTTACATGTTGTAAGCTGTTTCGCTGTGGGCACTCTGGTCCAGGCCCAGCACCTCATTTTCCTGGCTCACCCTGATACCGCCGCAAATGAAGTCGATGATTTTGAGCAGGATAAAGCTGACAGTAAAGGCGTATGCGCCGACAACCGCCACAGCGAATACCTGGGTGGTCAGAAAGGCTGCATTGCCTGCAAAAAGTCCGTCAGCGCCATTGGGGTTGACGGTCCTGGTCGCAAAAAGGCCAAGGCAGATCGTGCCGATAATGCCACCCAGGCCATGGATGCCGACGACGTCCAGGCTGTCGTCAAAACCGATTCTGTTTTTGAAGTTGACGGCCAGATAGCAGGCAAGGCCGGCAATAATGCCGATGATGATGGCGGAATTGGGGGTGATAAATCCTGCGCCGGGGGTGACGGTGGCAAGACCGGCAATGGCTCCTGAGGCGGCGCCGAGCGTAGTCGGTTTTTTCCGGTGCAGCCATTCGACCAGCAGCCACATCCCCATGCCGGCCATACCGGCAAGATGGGTGGAGATAAAAGCGGTTGCCGCAATGCCGTTGGCTGCTAAAGCGCTGCCGCCGTTGAAGCCGAACCAGCCGAACCAGAGCAGACCCGTGCCGAGCAGGGTCATGGGCAGACTGTGGGGCATGAAGCTTTCGCGGCCGAACCCTTTGCGGGGGCCAAGCACCAGAACCGATGCCAGGGCGGCCATGCCGGAGGTAAGATGCACCACAAGTCCGCCGGCAAAATCAAGAACGCCTCTGGCGGCGAGCCACCCCCCATTACCCCATACCCAGTGGCAGACCGGATTATACACCAGAATCGTCCAGGCCAGGCTGAAAATGAGAAATGGACCGAAACGCATGCGTTCGGCAAAGGCGCCGGTGATCAGCGCCGGGGTGATGACGGCAAACATGCACTGGTAGATCATGAACACATTCTGGGGGATTGTCGTGGCGTAAAAATCGCTCGGGACGCTGGTCACGCCGTTTAAGGAGAAATAAGACAGGTCGCCGATAAATCCCCCTATGTCAGGTCCAAAGGCCATGCTGTAGCCGATGTAAACCCATTCGATGCTGATGATCGATATCATGACAAAAGACTGCAGGATGGTGGCGAGGACGTTTTTGCCGCGCACCATGCCGGCATAAAAAATAGCAAGTCCCGGTGTCATCAGCAGTACCAGCGCTGCAGAAACAAGGATAAAAGCGGTATCGGCTCCGGAGATCATTTTTTATGGTTCCTCCCTGGGGAAATCTCGTTACGGGCAAAGATGATGAAAGTCCTTTGTGCTCGTAAGCAAGCATTGTGCCAGGTGTTCGTTCTGCTATCTTGTTGATTTTGTAGTGGAAAAATAATAAAGCATTTGTGATGCAAAAATATTATTACATAATTGTAATAATATTTTTGGAAATCTACAAAATTGTATGATTCTGTGGGGGGTTAATTCAGGACCTGATAACGATCAAACATAATGGAGGCAATGGGATTTTGCGGCCATTCCTTTTGCAGCCAGGCTTCAAGGTTGCGGACCATTTCACCTCTGGCAAGGGAATAGCGGCGTAATTCTTCAGGAGGGCGGTTGGCAAAGAACTGAAAAATTGTATCCCGGACAAAAGCACGTTTCTCTTCGGGGATGTTGCTGCCCGGATCAAGAAGAAGCACCAGGTCCAAATCGATTCTGACCAGCAGACTCTCCGGGTTGTCTTTTTGCTGGACCGCAATAAAGAAAGCCCGCATGGGCCATTTCTTTCTGTTTTTGTCGGGGGATGGGATGGGGGCAACGGGTTGCTGGAGAGTCTGTTGAGGTGAAGAACTGGCCTGACCGGACTGATCTTGCCGGTCTGCTGGTGCCTGTGCTGCAATGGGCGGGGCAAGAACCGCAGATTGCTGTTCTGCCAGTTGTTGATTGGTGGAGCGGAAAAAGACCACTGAGCCAAGGAAAAGAATTAAGACGACAACAAGGCCCGGGAAAATGATTTTCTGATAAAATGGCCGCGATTGAAACCAACCGGCATATCCGGCCAGGACGGCAATGACCGAGGCGGGAAGAAAAGAGGCCAGAGGAAAGATTTTTCTACTCAGCTCTGGGCTTTGTTCGGCTTCTGCGGTGGTCGGAGAGAGAGGGGCGGCATGTTTCGGCTGTGACTCGTCGCCTTCCAGCAGCGAGGCCAGGTCAAGGTCGTCTCCGGCGATTCCGCCCTCTTTTTCAAGAAAAACCTCGGCTTCATCCTCAGGGCTGAGCATAAAATCCTCAGCCTGAAAAGCCGATTCCCAGTCACCGCCTAAGTCGTCGTCCAGTCCTTCCGGCAGTTCAAAATCAAATAAATCTTTTGAATCAGAGTCTTTTGCCATTTATTGTGAAGGGAAAAAACAGGTTGCCCCATAACCGCGTATGGTGGGGATTCCGCTGGCAGGCCGTGGCTCATATCCTCCCTGGAGATTATTTTCCGAAAACCTTGTCAATTTTTTCGCCAAGTGTTTCTGCGGTGAAGGGTTTGACGATATACTGGCTCACCTTGGCCTTGACGGCAAGAATGATGTTGTCCTGCTGGGCCTCGGCTGTAACCATGATAAAAGGGATATTGGCCAGCTTGGCATCCCCCCGGACATGCTTGAGCAGTTCGAGACCGGTCATCTTGGGCATGTTCCAGTCGGAAATAATCATGTCTACCTTTTCGCTCTTGAGAACATCCATGGCGGTTGTGCCGTCATCAGCCTCGACAATATTTTTATAACCGAGCTGTACCAGGATGTTTTTGACAATTCTCCGCATGGTGGCAAAATCATCAACAACAAGAACTTTTATATTGGTATCTGCCATATCATCCCCCTCTGATGAAAAAACGGCTCCATTGCATTTTTTGAAAAATTGGCCGGAAAAGAGCGTCCACAAATTAATTCCACTTGATATCGCAGAATAATTTCGATTTTCAGTGAAAAATAATTACAAACAAAAAATATATGATTTTATAGGTTAAGTAAAGTTTGCTTCAACTGGCAAGTGCTTTTTTTAGTTTTGTCCGCAGGCGCAGCATGGCCTTACTGTGCATCTGCGAGATGCGTGACTCGGTGTAGCCGAGAACGTGACCTATTTCCTTCATGGTCAGCTCATTAAAATAGTAAAGGGACACGGTTAATCGTTCCTTTTCCGGCAGCTCGTCGATGGCCTTGGCCACCAGGTCCCTTATCTGGGCGAGATTGATTGCTGAAAACGGATCGGTTTCAATTCCTGAGAAAGGCTCGGCCAAGGTGTCTGCCAAACTGTTGTCGGTATTTCTCTGACGGAGAAGCTCGATGTCCAGAAAGGTGACGGATTTGGTTTCGTCCAGCAGTTTATGGAAATTTGCCAGGGTGATCTTCAGTTCCTGGGCCATCTCTTCATCGGTTGCAGGACGTCCCAGTTTTTTTTCCAGCACCGAGCATGTCTGCTCCAGATCGGTGATTTTGCGACGGATCGAGCGGGGCACCCAGTCAAGAGAGCGAAGTTCGTCAAGCATTGCCCCTTTGATGCGAAATTCCGCATAGGTTTTGAACTGGACATTTTTGCTCATATCAAATTTATCAATGGCGTCGATGAGTCCGATAATGCCGCAGCTGATAAGATCATCAAGGCACACCTGGGACGGCAGGCGGCTGGCAAGGCGGCTGGCAATGTATTTGATCAGGGGCGTATAGGTCAGGATCAGTTCATTGCGCTTTTCCGGGGAAATTTCGGAGGAAGGGCTGAAGTAAGCCTTGGTGTAGTCCTTGAATTTGGGTGACTGCTGCTTGCTCATATCGCTGGGTAAGTGGGTCCCTTGCTGAATGATCATTTCCGTCAAGACGGCAAAAAAAATCGCTGTCCTACTATATTATAAATCAAGCAGGCGTTTCCAGAAAAATTTAATATTTCCATCACTCTGGGTGACCCTGTCCTCTCCGGCAATGAATTTGGCAAGCTTATGAAACATGGCGGATGCCGGGCAGTGCGGGGAGAGTTCCGTGACAAGACGTTGCGCCCGGACGGCCTGGGGGAGTTTTTTATCAAAGGGGATATGCCCGAGATAATCAAGCGATAGTGTGTCAAGAAAACGGTCGGCAACCAGGGTGAGCTGCCGGAAAACGGCAAGCGCCTCCTTTTCCGAATGGGCCGAGTTGACCAGGATGCGAAATTTTTTGACGTCATAACGGCTGGAGAGGACCTTGATCATGGCGTAGGCATCGGTGAGAGAGGTGGGCTCCGGCGTCAGCACGATCACGCGCTCCTCGGCAGCCAGGGTAAAATAGATGACATTTTTGTTGATGCCTGCGCCAGTGTCGATCAAAAGGATATCAATCTCCTCACCCAGTTCTGACATCTCGGCGAGAAAGTAGAGCTTCTGCTCTTCGGTGAGGTCGGAGAGTTCAAGAATTCCCGAGCTTGCCGGCAGGATAGCGATGCCCCCCGGCCCTTTCACCAGGATTTCTTTTAACGTTTTTTCCCCCAGAAAAACATGGTGGAGATTATGACGGGGGGTAAGCCCCAGCAGCACGTCTACATTGGCCAGGTTGAGATCCGCATCCAGCACCACCACCCTTTTGCCAAGTTTTGTCAGGCTGTAGGCCAGATTGACGACAATGTTGGTTTTGCCCACCCCGCCCTTGCCGCTTGTAACACAGATGACCCTGGGAACCGTTGCTGCTGCCAGTGGGTAACGCCCGCGGGAGTTCTGATTCTGATCCATGATTTTTTCCAAGGTATGTGCCTGATGCATAGTAAATTTCCTCATTATGAGCCGCTGGCGGAGTAAGAACCTTCATTGCCGAGAGCGGCATTCCATCCCTGTTTGAACAATTTTTCCAGGAAAGGTTTTGAGGCAACGTAAAAATCTTCCGGAACCCTTTGCCCGGTTGCGATATAGGAGATGGGGATTGCAACTCCGGCAATCTGCTGGCACAGGGCGGCGTATGCCCTGGTTTCATCCAGTTTGGTCAGGATAAGGCCTGTCGGGCCCAGCGGGGCATAGGCTTCGATGATGTGTTGCAGATCTTCTTTCTTGGTGGTGGCGCTTAACACAAGCTGTGGCTCAATGCCGTTGAGGTCGGAGAGCCAGCCGGCAAGTTCATCGATGTGGGCCGCATCATAGGGGCTCTTGCCGGCCGTATCAATGATGATGAGATCGCAATCACGGTGACGGTCAACCGCCTTGCGCAGATCATTCTTGCGCAGGACGATCTCGCAGGGAATCTGCATGATCCGGGCATAGGTTCTGATCTGATCGGTGGCACCGATGCGGTAACAGTCCATGGACAGCAGGGCCACCTTGCGGTTTTCCCGTAATTTGTACCAGGCGGCAATTTTGGCCGATGTGGTGGTCTTGCCTACCCCGGTTGGCCCGGTGAGCACCAGGATCACCGGCGCCTTGGCCTTGTCCACGGCCGGCGGCCTGACCTGCAGCTGGTCAATAAGCTGATTGCGCCAGCGGCTTACCTCTTCCGGGTCCGGACGTTTTCTGGCCCTGGGCAGCGGTGATGGTGCCGGGCGGGTTTGCTGTTTTTTGGCCGGTGGCTCAATCCCCTTTTGCCGCAGAAGACTGGTAAAACGCTGGCGGAGATCATTGGCCTCAAAAGAAATTTCATTGCTTTTTGCCGGTTGCGGCACTTGCCGGGGAGGGGCCGGAGAACAATCGGCTTTTGTCCTGCGGAACGATTCATAGCCGTAAATTGCCCGCTGCTGGTTGTCCGTCGACAAGCTGCCGCTGTTTTCTGAGGCGGCGGTGATGGTTTCCAGATCATAATCCATGGCCGCCACCACCTCAAAGCGCTGGTGGGCAGTTCCGGTGTCAATGGTTTTGCTGGCCAGAATAACGGCATCTTCGCCAAGTTCTTTTTTTACCATGGCAAAGGCTGTTTTGCTGTCCGGGGCTTCGAATCTTTTAATGCGCATGTTGAGTTCAGTCAGAGGTTTGTTTTAATCGGATTAGCCGCTATTTTTTTGTTTTCATGTCAACAGTGCCCAGGGACTGGATTTTCGATTGGTTGGTCAGTTCATTATGGGACAACACCACCACCTGGGGCATAAATCTCTCAATAAGTCTGCGGAGATGACGTCGCACCACCGGGGAGGTTATGATAATCGGCTGGTATCCTTCCTGGGAAATTTTATCCACATTGGCCTGGATTGCTTCGATTATTTTCTGGCCCAGGTTCGGGTCAAGGGCGAGAAATGACCCCTGTTCCGTGGATTGCACGGATTCCCGGATAAGGTCCTCAATCTGGGTGGTAAGGGTCAGCACGGACAGGGTGCCGGTTTCATCTGTCATGGTGCTGATGATGGAACGGGACAGTTTCTGCCGCACATACTCGGTGAGAATTTCCGGATCTTTCCCCATGGGAGCATAGTCAGCCAGGGTCTCGCAGATGGTCAGCAGATTTCTGATGGACACCCTCTCCCGCAGCAGATGCTGCAGGACCTTCTGGACTTTTCCCAGGGGGAGAAGGCCGGGCACCAGCTCTTCCACAACCTTCGGATGACTTTTGGCCAGATTGTCGAGCAGCTTCTGGGTGTCCTGCCGACCCAGGAGCTCGTCAGCATGGGAGCGAAGGACCTCGGTCAGATGGGTGGCAACCACGGTGGATGGGTCAACAACCGTATAGCCGGCCAGTTGGGCCTCATCCTTTTTGTCGGCGGCAATCCACAGGGCGGGCAGTCTGAAGGCGGGTTCCACCGTGGGAATACCTTCAATCACTCTTTTGGCGGCCCCGGAATCCATGGCCAGAAAATAGCCCATCATCAGCTCGCCCCGGGCAATTTCAAGCCCCTTGAGGAGCAGGACATATTCATCTGGTTTAATCTGCAGATTGTCCCGCACATGCAGGGGAGGAATGATCAGACCCATGTCAATGGCAAACTGACGGCGGATTCCCCGGATGCGTTCCAGCAGGTCACCTTCCTGGGATTCATCCACCAGGGGAATCAGGCCGTAACCCACCTCCAGTTCAAGGGTATCAAGCGGAAGCAGCGCTTCCACTGTTTCCGGAGAGCCTGGAGGGGGGGCTGTTTCTCTTCTGCTTTCCGCGGCAATCTCTTCTTCGCTTTTTTCGGCGGCCATGGACTGGAAGGCCACCCAGGCCAGCCCGCCCAAGGCGGTGCCGAGGATGAGAAACGGTACATGCGGCAGGCCGGGGATCAGCCCGAAAAGCATGATGATGCCGGAAGACACGGCCAGGGCCTGGGGCTGTCTGCCGAACTGTTTGGTCAGCTCCTTGCCCATGCTGTCATTGGAGGCGGCGCGGCTGACGATGATACCGGCTGAGGTGGAGATGATCAGGGAGGGGATCTGGGAAACAAGTCCATCACCAATGGTCAGCAGGGTATAAGTTTCAGCGGCCTGGCCGATGACCATGTTCTGCAGAAAGACGCCGATGAAAAGTCCGCCCATGATATTGATGGTCATGATGACGATACTGGCAATCGCCTCACCGCGGACAAATTTGCTGGCACCATCCATGGAGCCGTAAAATTCGGATTGCTGGCTGATCTCCGCCCTTCTCTTTTTGGCCATTTCCTCATTGATGAGGCCGGCGTTGAGGTCGGCATCAATGGCCATCTGCTTGCCCGGCATGGCATCCAGCGTGAATCTGGCGGCAACTTCAGCGATACGGCCGGAGCCCTTGGTGATAACGATGAAGTTGATGAGCACCATGATGAGAAAGATGATGAGTCCCACCGCAAAGTTGCCGCCCACGACAAAGTTGCCAAATGACTGGATGACCTTGCCCACGGCTCCGGGGCCTTCATGCCCGTGCAGCAGGATAAGCCGGGTTGAGGCGATATTGAGCGACAACCGGTAGAGGGTGGTCAACAGCAGCAGGGAGGGAAAGGCGGAAAACTCCAGCGGGTCGGTGTTGTACATGGACATCAGCAGGATAACCAGACTCATGGTGATGCCGAGGGTGAGCAGCAGGTCCAGCATCAGGGTGGGCAGCGGGAGGATCATGATCATCAGGATACCCACCAGACCTGCCGCGACCACGAGGCTGGACGGTTCGATGTTGATGGCTGCCAGCCCAAATCTGTCAGTTTTTTCCGCCATGGTTCACATTAAGTTCAAGGTTAAAGTTGCGGATTGCATGTTTTCCGGGTTGAATCTGTTCATGATTTGTCTTATGCGCTTTTCTTTTTAAGTCCGTAAACATAGGCAAGGATCTCAGCCACTGCCTGGAAAAGATTCTCTGGAATCTGTTCGTTTATCTCAACCGATTTATAAAGGGCCTGGGCCAGAGGTTTATCCTCAACGATCGGGATGTTATGTTCCCGGGCCACCTCCTTGATCCTGCCGGCAATGACCCCCGCCCCCTTGGCAATCACCGTCGGGGCGCTCATGGTTTCGTTGTCATAGGCCAGGGCGAGGGCCAGGTGGGTCGGGTTGGTGATGATGACATCGGCCTTCGGCACTTCCGTCATCATGCGTTTACGGGCCATCTGCATCTGAATGGAGCGGATACGGCCCTTGACATGGGGATCACCTTCTGTCATTTTTGCCTCTTCTTTCACTTCCTGCTTGGTCATTTTCATTTTCTTCATGAACTGCCAGCGTTGAAAGGCATAGTCCAAAGCGGCCAGGACAGCGATAATGAGAGCCGCCTTCAAAAATATCCAGAATGAGACCTTGGCATAAAAAACCAGGATGGCATAGGGCTCCTGGTCCATAAGGGGCATGATGCCGTCAAGGTTTTTCATGATTTCCTTGTAGGCCACATAGCCGACAATGATCAGCTTGGCGACAGATTTGATGGTGTTGGCCAAGGTCTGCAGGGAAAAGATGCGGCCGAACCCTTTGATCGGATCGATTTTTTCCAGCTTGGGCTCCATTTTTTCCGTGGTGAAGAGAAAGCCGACCTGGGCATAATTTGCCGCCAGGGCGGTGATGAAGATGACGAGCATGAGCGGACCGGTGAGAATGGCCACATGCAGCATGGACTCCTGGGTGATCACCACCATATTGCCCGGAATGATATTAATCGTATGCAAATTGGTAAGATAATGACGCAGCAGGTTGAGAAGGTTCTCCAGCAGATAGCCGCCGAGCAGATAGATGGTCAGCAGCCCCAACAGCAGAACCGCGGCTGAAGGGATCTCCATGCTTTTGGCCACATCCCCCTTTTTTCTGGCGTCCTGGAGCCGTCTGGCGGTTGGTTCTTCGGTTTTTTCCTGACCGCTCTGTTCTTCAGCCATCTGTTATCCCCCCAATCCCTGTGCAAGTTTGGGCAGTATTCTCTCCAGCATGTCGAACTGACTGATCATCAGGGGGAGAAAATAGGCAAGTGACACGCCGACAAAAATAAGTCCGACGCCGATATTGAGCGGCATGCCCACAATGAGAATGGGAATCTGCGGCACGGTTTTGGCGATGATGCCCATGGCGATGTGGGAAAAGAAAACAGCGGCCGAGGCCGGGGCCATGATCTTGACCGCCATCACGAACATCCGCCCCGTACCCTGCATCAGCCCCTCGAAGGTGGCCTGTCGGACATGCAGGGTCCCCGGTTCTACCCAGGTGAAGCTTTCCTGCAGGGTTCTGATATAGAGATGATGCCCGTCAATGCCTAAAAAGATGAGGATGGCAATAACGTTCCAGAACTGGCCGGTCAGCGATGTCTGGACGCCGTACTGGGGGTCCATGACCCCGGCCATGCCCATACCCATCTGGATGTCCACCATCTGGCCGGCAATCTGCACCGCGTCAAAAATCAGGCGGGTAAAAACAGCCAGAATGCCGGCAAAGCACACCTCGCTGATGGTGAAGATGAGAAAACCGAGCATCGTGGTCGGCAGTTGGCCGGCCTGGACCGGGACAACGGGAAGAAGGACCAGGGCGGTGGCGACCGCCAGGACAATCTTGATCTGGGACGGGACACTGCGGGAACCGGTAACCGGCATGAAAAAGAGCAAAGGCCCCACCCTGATCAAGATAATGACCAGGGCCAGAAATTTATTCAGAGTCCAGTTCAGCAAATTGGCGTCAACCATTATTGTCTCTCCGTCATCTGATGAGATCCGGGATGCTGAGAAAGAGGTCGTTGGTGTAATCGCTTATTTTTATCAGCATCCAGGAGGAAAAAAAGAGCAGGGCGAGCATGACGGCAACGATCTTGGGCACAAAGGTCAGGGTCATTTCCTGAATCTGGGTGGTGGCCTGGAAAATGGCGACCAGCAGGCCAACCGCCATGCCGATCAGCAGCAGCGGGGCGGCGAGCAGCAGGGCGATGGTGATGGCGTTCTGACCTAAGGTGACGGCTTCCAGGGGAACCATAGCTATACTCCAAAGCTTTTAACCAGTGAGCCTACGATGAGATACCATCCGTCCACGAGCACAAAAAGCAGCAGTTTAAAGGGCAGGGACACCATGACCGGGGGCAGCATCATCATGCCCATGGAGAGCAGGACGCTGGCAACAACCATGTCGATAACCAGAAAGGGCAGAAAGAGAATGAAGCCTATCTGGAAGGCGGTTTTCAGCTCGCTGATGACAAAGGCGGGTACCAGGATGGTGGTGGGGACCTCGTCCTTGTTGGCCGGTTTCTGCATTTTGGCGATGCCGAGAAAAAGGGCGAGATCTTTTTCCCTGGTCTGTTTGAACATGAAGGCGCGCAGGGGCTTGATGCCTTCGGTAAAGGCCTGTTGAAAGCCGATCTGTTCATTCAGGTAAGGCTTGACGGCAGTCTCGTTCATTTCTTTCAGGACCGGGGTCATGATGAAAACGGTGAGAAACAGGGAAAGTCCTACGAGCAGCTGGGCAGGGGGCATCTGCTGGGTGCCCAGGGCGCTTCTCAGAAAGGAAAAGGCAACGACAAGCCTGGTGAAACAGGTGGTCATCAAGATGATGGCCGGCGCCATGGATAACACGGTGAAAACGAGCAGGATTTCGATGAGTACGGAAACCTGTTTGGGGTCATTGGTGTCCGCCAGACCGATCTGCACCGTCGGCAGGGTGACCGCCTGGCAGTCCGTTGTTGCCATGAGCACAAAAAGGAAAGAGGCGAGCGGCAGCAGAATAATCTTTTTCATTGGCCGCCCCTCTTGACCACCTTGCCGAGCAGGGATGCGAAAGATGTCTGCTGCGGCCTGTCGGCCGGGCTTTCCAGGGCTTGGATTGCCCCCGTCTCCAGCCGGCTCAGCAGGGTGATCTGCTGGTCGGTGATGCCCAGGGCCAGGGTTTCATCCGCCACCTGTACCACGGCGACATACTTTTTCGGGGCGATCATCCTGGTGTCGATTATATTGATGAGCGTTCCCTGGCGCAGCCCAGGCCGGCTCAGACCGAGTTTTCTGAGCCAGACGGTAAGCAGCAGCATGATTCCCACCGTCAGCAGCAAGGCGCCCATTACCTTCATGATGGTCAGGGCAAGGGAGGTTGTCTGGGCCAGGTCCAGCACCGGTTCGGTTACGGGATTGCGTGCTGACTCGTCGGCCGCCCAGGCTGATATGGCGGAAAACGGCAGGGCCATGAGCGATGCCCGCAGCAGCCGTCCGGCTGTTTGTGCTGATCTGTGCAGAAAGGAACCTCTCATAAGTTTCTACTCAATAAATTCTTTCGATGGAAGGAAAGCAAAGCTGCTCAGTTTCCTATCCCATGTTTTTGATGCGGTCCGCCTGGCTGATGATTTCCGTGATCCGCACGCCAAACCGGTCATTGACGACAATGACCTCGCCTTTACCCAGCAGCTTTCTGTTGACATAGATTTCCACCGGTTCCCCAGCCGCCTTTTCCAGTTCGACTACAGACCCTTGGGTCAACTGCAGCATCTTGTCGATGATCATGCTGGTGCGTCCCAGCTCCACCGATACATCCAGCGGGATGTCCAGCAGAAAATCAAGATTGTGGCTGGAGGCATGGGCTGCACCGCTGTCGTCAAGTTCATCGAAGCTGGCGGGCCGGGATCCTCCCCCATTGTTTTTGGCCAGGGAATCCCAGTCGTCTCCTCCGGCGGCTTTATCCGCTCCGTTTTTCGGCTTGGCCTCTTCCAAAGCGTTTGCCCATGCATCATCCAATGATTCATCAGCCATTTTTGTCTCTCCGTTAATCTTTTTCCCGGTCAAAGACCTTGCGTTTAATTAAAAAGGCCTTGTTGCCACGGTGAATTCCAGGTGACCCCATATATTTTCTGACGCCGCTGACAAAGGCGGGCAGCATTTCATCTTTTCTTTTATCGAGCTGAATGATATCCCCTACCTCAAGGCTGAGAATGTCGCCGGCCGGGAGCAATGTCTTGCCTAATACGGCCCGGAACTCAACGGAAACATTTTTGATGTTTTCGGTGAGAATCCGTTTGAGACTGATGTCCTCGTCGCTCTGCTCCCGCTGGAAAGTGGTCATCAGCTTCTGTTTGACCGATTCCAGGTTGGTGACCGGGATACAGGAGGTAATGCTGCCCACCGCCCGGTCCATATCCACTTCGTAGCGGTTGATGATCACCACATCTTCCGGCTCGCAGATTTTGGCGAATTGCGGGTTGATTTCGCTGCGGATGTGCTGGACCTTGATGGGCTGCAGCGAATACCAGGCCTTTTCCAGATCGCTGAGGATGAGGTTGACGATGCGCTGGATCAGTCGCTGTTCGATGCCGGTGAAATCCCGTCCCTCAATCCTGACGTTTCTGGTGCCGCTGCCGCCCAGGAAGCTCTCCACAAAGGCGAAGACCAGTTTGGGCTCAATGACGAAAAGGGCGTGACCGCGAAAAGGCTCCATTTTAAAAATCTGCAGACTGCTGGGCACCGGCAGGGTGCGGACAAAGGCCCCGAAGCGCTCCAGTTCCATGGGTACAGCGGTAATATCCAGGATGCGCCGCAGCGAGGCGGAGATCGATGCCCTGATGGAGCGCAGAAACACATCGTTGATTGCCTCCATGGCCGGCATTTTGACCTGGACGATACGTTCCTGCCGGGTGAAATCATAGGAAGAGTATTCGAGGGCTTCCTCGTCAATCTGCTCTTCCGGTTCTTCAATGTCGCCCCCTGCAATTCCTTTTAATAGGGCGTCAACTTCATCTTGGCTGAGGATTTGTTCCATGGAGATTTTATATGTTTTCAGTTAGTGGCAAATTGCCGGTTCCGCTGTGCATGGATCACTGGACAACGAATTCGGAAAAATAGATATTTTTGACCTTGTCAGGGCGGGTTACCCGGCTGAAGCGCTCGAGGAGCTCATCCCTGATCCGCAGTTTGCCCTCCGGCGTCATCACCTCTTCGAAGGAGAGGCTGGTCAGCATCATAATAACGATATCTCTGAGCTTTGGCGTTACCTTCTGCACTCTGTCCGCCGCCTCCAATGTTTCCAGCTCCAGGCTGATTTTCATTTTCAGGTAGCGGTTTCCCTTCGGGTGGGCCAGATTGACCACAAAAGGCTCGAGGGTGACGATTTCGCCCACCGTTTCAGGCATGTCTGCCGGGTTGACGACAACCGGATCGGGGGGCGGTTGCGGGGCCAGAAATTGCGTGTAGGCGAAAAAGCCGCCTACGCCTAAAAGGAGAACAGCAGCCCCCAGTATAATAAAGAGAATTTTTTTTGACTTCTTTTTGGGCTCTTCCGTCCCTTCTCCGGCTTTGGCTTGGTCTTCTGCCATTGTATTATCTCCCCCAAGAAAAAAATCAGGTATTATAGTTATCTGCCCCTACCTTTTGCGAGTATTATGCCACACTCGCCGGCAATAGTAAATCGGCGGATAACAATTTGTTTTTATTGAGTTAGTTTGCGGGAAACCTGACAGGTTGCTTTTTTGCGCAGGCCAATGCGGCCGGCAAGGGTCATTTTTCTGACTCCCGGCAGGGTGAAAAGTCAAAAAAATGAAGGGTCCTCTGGTCATGAATAAAAAGGCGTGGGCGATGACAAAAATGACCTTTTATGGTAAAGGGCAGCGATATTTTATGAAAGACAATTTCAGGCGATAAAGAGAATCAGCAAAATACAAGGAGTGGAGGAAATGGGTAAAACCGTTACGGAAAAAATACTTGCAGCTCATCTTGTTGAAGGTGAGATGATGAAAGGCCGGGAAATCGGCATCCGCATTGATCAGACCTTGACCCAGGATGCGACAGGGACAATGGCCTATCTGGAATTTGAATCCATCGGCATTCCGCGGGTACAGACCGAGTGTTCCGTCTGTTACGTTGACCACAATCTGCTGCAGTCGGATTTTAAGAATGCCGATGACCACCGCTTTCTGCAAACCATTGCCAGAAAATACGGCCTGTATTTTTCCCCTCCGGGCAATGGTATTTCCCACCAGATCAATCTGGAGAGGTTCGGCAGACCGGGCAAGACCCTGCTCGGCTCGGACAGCCACACCCCCACCGGCGGCGGACTCGGCATGCTGGCCATCGGCGCCGGCGGACTTGATGTGGCCATGGCCATGGCCGGCAAACCTTTTTATCTGATCATGCCGAAGATTTACGGCGTCAAGCTGACCGGCAAACTTTCTCCCTGGGTATCGGCCCGCGACGTGCTGCTGGAATTGCTCCGCCGGCTTTCCGTCAAGGGCGGGGTCGGCTATATCATCGAATATTTCGGCCCTGGGGTGAAAGAGCTTTCCGCCACGGACCGGGCCTCGATAACCAATTTCGGGGCGGAACTCGGGGCAACGACCTCTGTTTTTCCTTCCGATGACAATACGCTGAAATTTCTCAAAAGCCAGGGTCGGGAGGATTGCTGGGTTGAGATCGTCGCCGATGCGGATGCCCGGTATGATGCGGTCATTGAAATTGACCTGTCAACCCTGGAGCCCATGATCGCCTGTCCCTCATCGCCTGATAACGTGGTGAAGGTGAGCGAGGTGGCCGGTCGCCCCGTTTCTCAGGTGCTGGTCGGTTCCTGTTCCAACTCTTCGCTGCGGGATCTGCTGGTGGTCGCCAAAACCCTGGCAGACAGACAGGTGAACAACGAGGTGAGTTTTGAGATTAATCCGGGCAGCCGGCAGGTGCTGGAGAATCTGACCGCCATGGGGGAGATGCTGCCCTTGATTCACGCCGGGGCCAGGGTGCATCAGGCCGGGTGTCTCGGCTGTATCGGCATGGGGCAGGCCCCGGCAACCGGCACCATCTCGCTGCGCACCTTCCCGCGCAACTTTCCCGGCCGCAGCGGGACGGTGAACGATCAGGTCTATCTCTGCAGTCCGGAGGTGGCCGTTGCCTCAGCCATCACCGGCAAAATCACCGATCCCCGCGACCTGGGGGATTATCCCGCCTTCACCCTGCCGGATAAGTATCTGCCCGGGGATTCCCGCATCGAGCCGCCGCTGGCCGATGGCAGTGGGGTTACGATCATCCGCGGACCGAACATCGCCCCTTTCCCGACCTTTGCCCCCATGCCGGAGACCTGGCAGGGAACGGTGCTGCTCAAGGCCGGGGATAACATCACCACTGATCATATCATGCCTGCCGGGGCCCAGATCTTGCCCCTGCGCAGCAATATCCCGGCGATCAGCGAATTTGTCTTCAAGGCCCTGGATGAGCATTTCAGCCGGCATGCCAAGGAGGCGGGTTCCGGCATGATTGTCGGCGGCGAAAATTACGGGCAGGGTTCTTCCCGTGAACACGCGGCCCTGGCCCCCCGCTATCTCGGGGTTGAGGTGAAACTGGTGAAAAGTTTTGCCCGCATCCATAAAGCCAATCTGATCAACTTCGGCATCCTCCCCCTTACTTTTGCCGATCCTGCCGATTATGACCGGATCAGGCAGGGAACCAGGGTGGTCATCCCCGGATTGCGTAAGGCCCTTGCCGATGGAGCTGAAACCATTACGGTGGAGATCGACGGCCAGGCTGTTCAGGCTGTTCTTGATGTGTCTGATCGTCACCGGAAGATTCTGCTTGCCGGCGGATTACTCAATTGGGCCAAGGGTAATTAAAAAAATTGTACTTTTGTTTTGTGAAACATGGAGAAACAGTCGCTTGCCGCGGCATTTTACCGCAGCAGCAGGGAAAGACGCGGTACAAAAAATTGGTCTCTTTGTAACCTATTGATTTCTCTGTATGATTATATTTAATTCCGGAAAGAGGGGGGAGAGTATAAAAAATTGTATTTTTTGAGGGCGGCTTCAGTTGCAAGGAAAAATTGTTTCCCCTTATACTGCAAGGGTTTGAACGGAAAATTTTTTTTCTTTACTGTTTGGCACGCCTGTTGCTATAACCACAGAGCAAGATAACAACTCTTATCTCCTTTCTCCAGAAAAAGGCTAATCCTGTCCCCCCAGGGTTGGCCTTTTTCGTTTTGTAGCGTAAACTCTATCCGGACCTCTCTTGTTTTCTTCTGCTGACAAGCCATGGAAATTTCATCGCAAAAAGTGGGCATCCTGCGCTGCCCGGCCTACGATAGACACACAATTAAAGAGCAGGTGGCCGCCCTGGCCGGGGCTCTCAGCTTTCGCCTCCCGCCAGGCAGCAGGGTGCTGCTGAAACCGAATCTGGTATCCGGGCGCGGCCACCATGGCCTTGCCTGCACCCACCCGGAGTTTGTGGCCGCGGTCGCCGAATGGTGTCTGGATTGCCGGGCCAGGGTAATGGTAGGCGATTCCCCCGCCTTTGGCCGTGCGCCAGCTGTGATGCGGGCCTGCGGTATTGCTGAAAGTCTGAAGGGCCTGCCGGTTAAGCTGATTCATTTCGGCACCGCCCGGCAGATAAGGCTTGCCTGCGGCGAGCGGATCACCCTGGCCGCCGAACCGCTGGGTTGCGATTTTCTCGTCAATCTCCCGAAATTCAAAGCCCATTCCCAGACCTTCATTTCCCTGGCGGTGAAAAATTATTTCGGCACGGTGAAAGGATTCGGCAAGGCCCTGCTGCATCAGAAACTGGGGGAGGATGAGCAGGCATTCTGCCGCATGCTGGTGGATCTGCTTGCTGTTCTGCCGGCAGGAATAAGTTTTGTGGATGGGGTGCAGGCCATGCACCGCAGCGGTCCGATGAACGGGGAGATGTTTCCTCTGGGGGTGGTGGCGGGCTCTGTCAATCCGGTGGCCCTGGATACCGCTTTGCTGCTCATGCTCGGGGTAAAGCCTGAGCAGAGCATGATCTGGCGGGAGACAGCCAGGCGGCAGCTTGCCGGGGCCAGGCCGGAGGAGCTTGTCTTTCCGTTACTCCAGCCCCGGGATGTCGCGGCGCACGGCTTTGTCCTGCCGGCCACGCTGAAACCGATTCCGTTTAAAACCATGCAGGTTTTCAACAGTATGGTCAAACGGGTCCGGCTGCTGTTGTATTCGTAGCATGGCAATCAGAGCTATTCTGGCCGGCGGCAGGGGAATCGTGCGGTGAAAGGGGGGGAAGAGGGCGCGCGGAAGACGGTGATATCTCAACCAGAAGGCTGCCGCCGACCCAGTTGAACCACTAAATCCTTTCTCCGCCTTATGCCAATGGGCTCTGCGTTTCCTGGGCGGCAAGCATGTCAGCCGCATAGACAATGGACAATGGCGTGTTTTTTAAGGATGGGTCACCAGGAGGGGAACAGTGAAAGGTGACGATTTCGCTTATCGCATGCGGCAGCCCCCACAGGTCGAGAATGAAGCCGCCCACGGTGGCGTGATCCACGGCAAATACCCTTTTTTCCGCTTGATGGAGAGGGAGACACTCATTTTGGACAAGAGCGATCACCTTTTCATAATCAGCCCTGTTCGTGGCGGCGAGGGCAATTATCCCGAGATCATGGAGCAGGCCGCCGGTATAGGAAGTATCGATATCATCCTGCGATAGCCCTTCACTGGCAGCGATTTTTCTTGCCCTGTTTGCGGTGATTAAAGAATGCTGCCAGATACCTTCGATATCCAGTGTTTTCGGAAAATCATTTTCCTCGAACGCATTGAAGAAACCGGCAGCAAGGAAGATATCGCGCATGCCGTTGATACCGATAAGGGCTGCGGCATGAAGCGGATTCGTCACTTTTTTCCTAAAGCCGAAAAAGGCGGAATTCACGAGCTGCAGCATTTTCGCTGTCATGCCGATATCTTGCTCGATAATTGTCCCTAATTTGGCAACTGAGGCATCCGGGGATTGAATTTCCCGGCAGAAGTCCTGGTAAAATTTGGGCAAGGAGGGAATGACGCCTAACCTGTAAAGGTTCTGCCGAACCTTGGGATTCTCTAATTTTTCACGCAGGAGAAACGAATTTCTTATGAGGGTAACGATCATGTCCCCCTCGCACGGTTTAGAGATGAGCCGGTGAGAAACGGAAGCCGCTTCAATCAGCAGGGAGCTTTCGGTTGAACCGGTGAGAGAAAATCTGATTGTATCAGGGGAAGTTTTTTTTACTTTTTGGAGTAAATCTATGCCATTCAACCCATTCATCCGAAGATCGGAAATGATAAGATCAAAGGAATCGTCGGCTTCAATCAACTCGAAGGCGGATTTCCCATTATCGCTTAAAACAACGGTCCACTCGCTGTGCATGGGATGGAAGGCGCGTTTGAAGCTGTGCAGGACATTCCGGTCATCGTCAACGAGAAGAATTTTTTTCATGACTGCTCTCCGATAAATATTTAACTCGGATCTCTTCAAATTCCGGCTGGACTTTTTCAAAGGCATCCAATACCAGGGGCGAAAACTGCTTCTCTCTTTCACTGCGCATTATTCCCATGACCTTATCAACATCAAATGCCGGTTTGTAAGGTCGTGTTGAACGCAGGGCGTCATAAACATCGGCAACTGCCACTATTTGCCCTTCCAGGGGAATTTCGTCGCCCTGCAGTCCCTTCGGGTAGCCCGAACCATCCCATTTTTCGTGATGACTGATGGCAATATTAGCGGCTGTCTGCTTCAATGGTTCGTTGGCGAAAGTTTGGATGAGGTCGTCCTGTCCGTCCAAAAGATAGTGCATGCCCTGCGGCGCCTCAGTGAGTATGGCCGCACCGATCTCAGTGTGGGTTTGCATGACAGTCCTTTCTTCAGGGGTCAGTTTACCGGGCTTGAGAAGAATGACATCCGATATGCCGATTTTCCCGACATCGTGCAGCGGACTGGCCAGAAAGATCCTCTCGACCGTTTCCGAGTCAAGTCCTAACTGAATGGCAAGAGTGAGGCAGTTAACCGCGACACGGGTGATGTGACCGCCTGTCTCTTCGTCCCGGTATTCGGCGGCTTTTGCCAGCCGCCACATGAGGTCCTGCCGGGCAAGCTCAAGCTCTCTCGTCCTCTCTTTCACTTTGTCAGCCAGTTGTTCGTTGAATTTTGCCAGCTGATCCTGAAAATGCTTCAGCCTGAGGATGCTTTGCAGCCGTGCGACCAGGTCTTCACGCATGATCGGCTTGTTCAGGAGGTCTGCAGCCCCCAGGCTGAGGGCCTCCCTCTTGAGGGCGGCCTCCGCATTACCGGTCAGAATGATCACCGGCACATAACTTGTTTTTTGGGTCTGCTGCAGCATCCGGAGAAAATCAAAGCCGCTCTTTTTGGGCATGGTAATATCGCTGACGATGGCGTCATAATTCTTGTTCAATACCTTTGTATAGGCTTCATCTACGTTTGTCGCAAAATCGAGATCCCATTTTGCTCTATAGGCATGGAGCATTCTTTCGATCGAGCTTAAGAAATGGGGCTCATCATCGACGAAGAGGATCTTTTGTTTTGGATTTTCAAGTGCCATATTCTTCAGGTCCTGGTTAGTGTTTCGGAACGACGATATCATTTTATTACAACGGCTGCGGAAGCAGCTCCGCCGCCTCAGCAGGCAAAAAAGGCAAGCGGATAATAAATGTCGTTCCCTGTCCGGGAGAAGTCTCGAATGTGAGGGTCCCATGGTGCTTCTCGACAATAACCGAATGGGCGATGGCGAGTCCCTGGCCAGTTCCCTTGCCGGCTTCCTTGGTGGTGAAGAAGTGGTCGAATACCCGCGGTTGGATGGCGGGCGGAATACCCTGACCGTTATCACTGACGCGAATTTCAACGTTATCGTCATTATGCAGGGTCTGGATGGTGATTTTCCCTTTCTGCTCGGGACTGGTTGCGAATTTTTCCCCAATGGCGTGGGCCGCATTGACAATGATATTGAGAATTACCTGATTGATCTCGCCGGGCAGGCAATTCACCGGGGGAAGATGCGGATCAAGTTGCGTGATCAAATCAGCAACATACTTCCATTCATTGCGGGAAAGGGTAATGGTGCTCATAATCCCTTGATTGATATTGGCCGGTACCATTTCATCCAGGCCGGGATGGCAAAACAATTTCATGGCGCGGACAATATCGGCCACCCTCTGGTTGCCTTCAAGGGACTGTTGGAGAGCGGCCGGGATTTCTTCCCGCAGGTAGCTGATCTCAATCTGTTCATTGAAATCATCCAGATCCGCTAAAAGGGCGGCAAGCGGCTCTCCATCTTGAGGAACAGCATTTTTCAGCTTTTCATACCTGTTGAGAACCTCTTCGACATTTTGAAACGATTCCAGGAGAAAACGTAAATTCTCCCCGATATAGTGGGTGGGGGTGTTGATCTCGTGGGCAACGCCTGCTGCAAGGGCGCCGATCGCCCCGATTTTTCGCGATTCTGAAAGGAGTGCGTACAGGCGAAGGTTGTCGGCTTTCACCTGGTAATGTTCGATAGCCTGTTTGATATAGGCCTCAATCTCGTCCATGGAGCTGTCCTTGCCGATATAGCGGTATACGTCGCCGGTATTGATGGCGGACACTGCCGCGTCGATGTCCGCATAGGCAGTGATCAGTATCCGGACCGTGTCGGGAAAGGACTTTTTCACCCGGCCAAGCAGCTCGGAACCGGTCATATTCGGCATGCGCTGATCGGTGATGATGACGGCGATTTTTTCCCTGGCCATGATATCCAGGGCCTCGGCCCCGCTGGAAGCGGTGATGAGGTCAAAAGTCATTTCCAGTGCGAAAAGCAGGTTGGCAAGGTTGTCCACCTCGTCGTCAACCAGCAGAATCCGAAATTGTTTGTAGTTGAGTGTATTCATTGGCCGTGGTCTTTCCTGCATCGAGTGCTCGCTATGGTACATAGTTTCCGGTACGGGCTGAAAATGATATGGAATATGCAATGCTATGGGAAAACATGGATCGAAAATTCTCCTCACCGGCTGGATAAACTCATGCCGCACCTGCAGGGGGACCGGAGGATGGCGGCTTCTGCCGGACCGGCAGGATGATGGTAAACTTCGTCCCCTCTCCCGGCCGGCTCTCGACGCTCATGGTTCCGTGATGCCCGCGAATGATATTGTAGCAGATACTGAGCCCCAAACCTGAATTTTTTCCTTCAGGTTTGGTCGAAAAGAAGGGGGTAAAAATTTTATCAAGATGCTCGGTGGCAATGCCCGGTCCGTTATCGCTGACCACCATGACAACCTCATGGTCCATACGGGCAGTACTGATGCGGACCACACCTGGGCCGGTCATGGCCTGGCAGGCGTTGATGATAAGATTCATCAGCACCTGATTGATTTCTTCAAGTCTGCATTCAACCTGGGGAATCTCGTGAAGATCCTTTTCAATGCTGACCTTATCCTTGACCATGGGCATTACTATCGTCAGGGTATCTTCGATGCCCTTATTGAGATCGGCAAAACTCATGCCTTCCTTGTTTTTCCGTGAGAAATCGAGCAGAGCGTTGACCACGTAAAGTGAGCTTTCCAAGGCCTTTTCATTGGTGTTCAGGGCCTTGACCAGGCTGTCATGGGTTTCTGCAAGGGTTATCTTGCCTTCCTGCAGCATGTTCAATCGTTTGTTAATGCCCTTCAGGCCGGCCCGCAGGCAATACATCTTGTTTTTCATTTCATGGGCCAGGCCGGCGGCCAGCAGGCCGACCGATTCCAGCCTGGCCGTGTGAACCAGCTGCACCTGGGTTTCCTGCAAGGTCTTCAGGGTCTTGCTGAGCTTTGCCTGCAGTTCGCGCTGCAAGAGGAGCGATTCGATGACTACCTGGAGTTCCTTGGGATTAAAGGGTTTCGCCAGATACTGGTCGGCGCCGTGCTCATAACCGTCGATCTTATCGGCAAGGGCGGTCCGTGCGGTCAGGAGGACCAGCGGAATATGCCTGGTCAGTTCGTCGTCCTTGACCCGCCGGCAGAGTTCATAACCGTCCATTTCCGGCATCATCACATCCGAGACGATCAGGTCGGGCAGCTCCTCCTTGAGCTTTGCCAGTGCCTCTTTGCCGTTGTAAGAAATCCTGATATTGTAACGGAGTTTCAGGCACCTGCCGATATTATCGGCAAGGTCGCGGTTGTCCTCCACCACCAGGATGGTCTTTTTGGCTGGATCATGCCCGGTCGTCAGGCCGGGCGTATTTCGACCGTGATCCAGGTCGGATAACTGGACCGCCATAAAATTGATGGTGTCATGGTCCTCGCTGCTCATCTCCCGGCGATCATAGCCGGAACGTCGATCAATACCCCTGCGCCGCTCATCTTTTCGGCGGTCGCCTTTACGCCGGTCAGGCTGCGGTCCTGCCTGCCGTGATGTCTCCTTCTGCTGTCCGTCAAGGGCAATTTCTTCCTGGGAAAAATGATCCTTGCCCAGCCGCAGCTTGATGACAAATTCGGTTCCTTCTCCCTGGCGGCTGCTCACCTCGACATCACCGTGATGGAGGTCAACGAATTCCTTGACCAGAAAAAGGCCGAGGCCGGTTCCTTCATACTTGCGGGAGGTGGAGCTGTCCGCCTGCCGGAACCGCTCATAAATATGGGGGAGGTCCTTGGCACTGATGCCCACCCCGGTATCCCTGACACTGCAAAGCACAGCCGGAACCGGCTCGCCATTGCTCAGGATCGTGCCTTTCCTCGTAGCAACCGTGACCTCGCCTCCCTTTGGGGTGAACTTCAGGGCATTGCCGATGAGGTTGAAAAAGATTTTTTCGATCTTTTCCTGATCAACCCATATTCTGTCAAGATCCGGACCGGGAGTGAAGCGGAGGGAAATATCCATCTGTTCGGCGCCGATCTTGAAAGCGGTGATAATGTCATCCAGCATGGAGTTAAGATCACTTTCCGCGGCCCGGATGCTCATCTTGCCCGCTTCGAGCCGGGAAAAATCAAGAATCTCGTTGATCTGTTTCATGAGCCGGTGCGCATTTCGCAAAATGGCCTCTTTTTCTCTCCTGTTGTCAGGCTGTATCTGGTCCCCGGAATTCTCCAATACATTCTGAATCGGCAGAATAATATTGGTCAGGGGGGTTCGCAGTTCATGGCTGACGTTGGAAAAGAATTCGCTTTTCAGTCTGTCCAGTTCCTTGAGCTCTTCATTGGCTTTTCGCAGTTCCTCGGTTCGTTCCTCTACCTTTTTTTCCAGATTGATATTGAGCCCCTCGATTTCCTTGACCTGCTCTTCAAGGTCACTGTTGAGCTTGTTGATTTCGTCATATTTCAGGCTGTTCTCAATGGCTACCGCCAACTGATGGGTCATGGTCGACAGAACTTTCTGTTCCTCCCTGGTGTATTCGCCGGCGCTGGCCTTCTCGGCGGCAACCATAAAGCCCCGCAATTCATTTTCGAATTTGATGGGGATGCACAGATGAGCGCCGAGCGCCTCAAGCGCCTCACCGGGGTATTCCCGGTCATGATTCCCGTTTTTTTTCTTACCGTTTCTCTGGATAATCTCGTCGTGGCCGCGCAAATATCTGACCAGCGCGCTCTCCTTTGCTATGGCCGCCTGCTGCCACTTTTTCTCGCCATAAGAGGACGTAAGGACAAATTCACCCCGGCTGCCGAGCAGATACGCCCCAAAGCTGTCCGTGTCAATTGCCCGGGCAATGGTCTGGGTGGATATAGCCAGCAACTCTTCAAGATTGTGGAGAGTGGCCATCTTCTTGGAAAGCTTGTCCAACGCCTCCCGGTAGTCAAACACCCCCTTGAACAGGATGTTTTCGAGATTCCTCTCGGCCTGCACCTTGATGCGGGGAAAAACAAAGCCGACCAGCATGAATACGCAGGCCAGCACCGGGTAATAAAGGCCTTGCGGCAGATATTTTTCCGTTAGGATGACGACGATAAAACATGGTGTAATAAGCAGAAGAAGCACCAGGGAATAGGCAACGGTCTTCTTGATGAAGAAGGTGAAATCCATCAGTTGATGGCGAAAGATGGCGTAGGAAAGGATAAGGACGTAGATGGTTATCCCGAAGTTGCAGGCGGGATGAAAAATGTTGATGTGAAACGAGGGAAGAGTAGTGGTGTTGCCCCCCAGAAAACCCAGGAAAAACCCGGACATGATGACTAAGGTCTGGGTTCGTTTTGATCCGGTTGCGTATTTAAAAAACCGGATGAGTTCGCGATAGCTTAAGATGATAAAAAAAACATAGAAAGAGGTTGCGGTGGCAAATACAACATTTACATCAACAAAATATATACCTTTGAAAAGAATTAATTTATTGATGATTGAATCTGTAAAAATTATCAAACAGCAAAAAACAAATGCCTGTCCATAGGCGAAAATTTGAATTTTCTTGTGCCGTACATTGCACCATGTACACATCAGGTGAAAAAATACAGGGGAAACATAAAAACCACCCAGGTGAGCTAATTTCCACGCCCGGATTATATCCGCCTCGTTGTTTGCTATTCCGGCAAGAAATATCCCGACACCCCAAAATGAAACAGCAATATTAAAACATAATAGAAGACGATGGAGGGTGGTTTTGCCAAAAAATAACGCTATTCCGCTCACAAAAAAACATGAAATTGCAACAGATAGTCCTGATATGCTGAAAAGGCTCATCATGTTTAATTTCTTATGTCGTGCCGCAAAAGCACATCACATGTCAGCATTCCCGAATAGACCGCATCGCCGACTCCCGGACGGGCGGATATGCAGGATCCGGTCAGGTAGAGACCCTGGACAGGTGTTTTCGGAGAGGGTTTCCAGCCATCAATCAGAGTGGCATAAATCGCCCCATTGGTCGACCAAGCATATCGGGCAAATGTGGCAGGGCTCGCATCCTGTCTGTAGACGATATGGGCGCTCAAATCTGGAATTACCTGTTCCGCCTGCGCGATGAGCGCATCCCCCTTGCTTTTCTTCCGCGCTGCATAACCTTTTTCTTCGCGCCTCCAGGTGGCCGCTTCCTCATTGGGGATCAGGGTTACAAGAGTCATTGAAGAATGTCCCTCTGGGGCAAGTCTTGGGTCAATTCTGGAAGGTGTCATGATAGCCAGAATAGAATTATTCATGCACATCAACGTTGTTGGCGCCACATCCGGAACAAAATCCAGGCCGAGATTGATAAGAAAGGCTGAATTGGATGGTCTGAGTGCTTTAAGACGCTCAACAAAATAGGGCGGCCAATAACCCGGCTCGATTAAGCGGGAAAATGTCTGAATAAGATCAGCATTTGAAATGACCATCGGAGCATATAACTTCTCACCATCTCCTAATTCGACCCCGATAACCGCATTTTTCTCGACGAGGATGCGGGAAACAGACGTATTGCAGGCAAGTGTGCCTCCAGCGTCTTTCAGTGCCTGGGCCAAGGTGTTGGAAAAAACCTGGGGACCTCCGACAGGATAATACCCCCCCTCAAAGTATTCCCCAAATAAAGGAGCTATCGTTGATGTCTTTATCTTTGATTTATCATCGGTTATGTAACAGCTTAATATACTGATTATCTCCTTTAATCTGCGATCCTTAATAAATTCATCCAACATCGCCAGAAATGGCATGTCAAGCCACCTCGACAGATGATCTTCTGCTGATCTCTTGCTGTAGAGGCTGGCATAAATCTTCTGCATTTCATTAAACAGCGTTGTAATTCCCTCGTGCTCTTCAGGAAATTGATCACACAGCAGATCTATATATCTATCAAGACCCCTTGGAACACTTATGCGCAGGTCATCTACAATATATTGATGATCAACGCGTCGCCATTCTATCCTGTTTTCCACGCCAAGATCCCGCAGCAGCTTCCTTATGTGCCCGTGGCCGCCAAGTCCCAGAATATCATGTACGCCTGCATCAAAGACGAACCGCAGACTTTTGCCGTTTCGTTTCACCTGCCGTTCCCATGAAGTGCAAAAACCACCCGGTTTCGAGTGTTGGTCGAGCACCAGCACACGCTTTCCTCTCTTTGCCAGAAGTGCCCCCGCTGTCAATCCACCAATCCCGGCGCCAATGATAATGACTTCATAGGAAGCGTCCTTATTACTTAATGGGTACCGATTGTATGCCTTGACCCGGGCAACTTTTTCAGGGAGTAAAGCTCGTAAAAGTGCTTTCGGCAGTTTTGCCGGCAACCATCGTCCTTCTTGAGTTGGCGCATACCAGACAGCTTTATGCTCCCCGTAACCCAGCTTGTGGCGTTTGCCGTCCTTATCAAGTCGATAGTAATCAGTATATAACCAAACAGCTCTTTCATACACAGCTTTCTTGTACATTCTGACAAGTATGCGATCAAAAGGCATCGCTTCATTTAAATGATTCACCTTGCAGTGGACACATCGCAATTCCCCACGATTACCTGAATTATCAAAGTACTCCGGCAGTATCGCATTGAGAAAGTTGTCTCGTGTTACACCTTGCCATTTGTAATAATTGGAATAGTAAATGTTTCCCACGAGATTGGCATTCTCCAGCGAAGATTGAAAGATCTCTTCGCGTAAGAGAGCTGTATTCCGGACAGGCCCATCGGGCTCGCGGTAAAGTTCATTGCCGAAATCCGCGGCTATTTCCGTCAATGAAGTTTTCTGTGGTATGCCCTTAACCTGAGAATTGGGAAGCAATTTCTTGAAATAATCTTCAGCATATTTTGGTAGCGGCTGGACTTCCACAATACCATGACCAAGAACCTCTACCCAGGTGATTGACACATTTCCGACGGCAATCAGTTCGTGATGCCCTTTAGCAAGCACCTTTCTCCAGGCAAAGCCAAAATCCAAGGTCGCCTGCTTCTTACCGCTGATATTCTCCAGCCAGACAGAACCCTGAATGGTATCTCCAGACCTTGCGTCACCGAAAATATCAACTTCAGCACCGTTTGTAACCGTTCCCCACCTGCCGCTTGTGTAACTCTCCACCAGTCCCTCATATATGGGTTGGACCATATATTCACGAAGCTTTCCTATCCAATCGAAATACTGGGAAAAATAAAGGGTGCGGCTCGGATTTGCTGATTCCCTGAAAGTTATGGGAAAGTAAAAATGGAACACTGGTTGTCCAAAAGGGCCGGTACAAATTTCAGCCTTATAGGCATTCAAATCAAAATTGAGTCTCTCCGCATGACAGTTTGACAGCTCCTGACAACTTTGCTCCTCTGGTTTCTTCTCTGCAAAGGCCGTTACAGCAAGCATTCTCTCCGGTTTTCTGGTAAGCGACAGCGGGATTGTCAACAGAGTATGCTTTGCATCAGTCTCTTCAGTTTGAAAAACAACGGTGTCACCAATTCTGCTGCTTATCATTATATCCTGATTTTTCTGCCCGGTTTGCTTAAACACTGCTTCACAGGCAGCCCAGATCCTTGTCCCCGCCTGATTAATGCTATCACCCTCAGCTGTTAATGCGTCCAAGACCGGTTTTCGCCGCTTCCCCAGGAGAGCCAGCCATTCTTCCTCGGTATGTACGGGAATAGACTGAATGTCGCATCCTTGCGGATTTTCCCCTGCCACACAGAGCACCGTGCCTTGATCGTGGGAAAGAGATATATCATTCTCCCCTGATGTTGCCGCGATACATGGTTTCCCGGACTCATGCCAACTGATTGAAACGTCATCGTTACAATTTCCGAGTTGACCCACCGCCCTTTTCAGTAAGGGTAGTTCTTTTGCATGGCGCTCGTTTTTCGTCATCTGCTGCAGATTGGCCAGATATGTTGCAGCTATTTGAGGGGGCTTAAGACCAAGCTCTTTGCAGCATGCGATTAATTTCCGGCGGATGATATCTTCATCCCGCGGCCCTGGCTCGGCAAGCTCTTCCGGCAGAGGGTAGTCTGCATGATATTCGAGGATCTTGAGGACATAGCCGGTGAGACGCTCCACGACCTGGTTCTTGCCGTTGACAACCGTGACCTCGGCATGCACTTCCCTGTCGGTGCGCTCATCAATGCGGACGATTCCCATGAGCATCTCATCCATATGACCGGCCGCGGAAAAGCGTTCGATACTCTCTATACGAAGCGGCAAACATATGTGCTGCGAGACTGACAGTTGCACCGCATGCAGCAGCGAATCCCTGAAATAGGGATCACCGATCAGCCAGGACGTCCCGGCTTCCCCGGCCAATTGCCTGTCCTTATCCTCTGGTGATGCCTTGAGGGTAGTCTGGAAAATGCAATGGGCGGAGTCCAAGGCATGGACTTTGACCAGCCGCTGAAAACGCGGCCCCTGGAAAAGCAGTTTCCCGTTGTACAGATCCTCCTTGGGGTCGATATCGAGCGGCTGCTCCGGCAGCACGATTTCCTCAAACGGCGTCTGGCGCTCCCCGCCCAGGACAAAGGTGGCGGAAAAATGGGGCGTGGCAAAACCGGTTTGCTCGGTGCCGATACTCACCTGCACCCGCCTGCCTGTCTCTCCGGTTTGCCGTTCCAGCACCTCGGCCCGGATCTCGATCTCGATTCCTTTTTCAGGACTTACCGGAATGGGGCGCTCCAGACGGATATTTTCCATGCGCAGGGAGCTGAAATCGCTTGCTCCGGTCACCCAGGCCACGGCCTGGGCCATGGCCTCCAGGCCGAAGACGGTGGGGAAAAGGAGGGTGCCGCGCCAGTTGTGATCCTGCACATAGGCGTCTTTGCTCAGGTTCAGCTGGGCGCGGACAACAACCTCAACATCCGGGGTATGGGCAAGCAGCCGTTCCAGAAAGCGGGCGGTACGGGGCCGGGAATACGGGGCCGCCTGGATGGTGTCGAGATTGGCCAGCCGGGCGGCCACCACTACCTGCTGCTCGCCTGGGTCGTAACTGACGAGCTGCAGGAAGCGGCGCACCCCCTCCTGGACGGGAATGGCGGCAATGCCTCGCTGGGCCAGATGGGCAATGCTGCCCAGCCGGACCCCCATGCCGATTTCATCCCAGATGCTGAAGGCCATGGACTGCACCGCAGTTGCCGGATGCTCCTCGGCAAAACCCCGCATCAGCAGATCAATGGCCTGGTTGGAAAAGCCGTACCAGCCGTTGCGCGCCATGCCGCTTACGCCGATGATGGAAGAAAAGCAGATAAAAAGCCTGGGGGGCTGGTCTGCTAAAGCCGCGCAGAGGTTGACGGCGCCGAGCACCTTGGGGGAAATTTCGAGGAAGGCCTCGTTGGTTGACACCCTAGCCAGGTCCCGCGGCTTATTGAGGGCGCTGCCATGCATGACCCCGGTAATAGGGCCCAGCTCCTGCCGGACCTGCCGCACCATGCTTTGCACCGCCTCCCGGTCAACAATATCACACTGATAATAGGTGGCGCGAAGACCCGCTTCCTGGAAGCGGGCCAGGGTCTGGGCAATCTCCCGGCTCCGGGCCGCGCCGTCCTCTGCCTCAGGATGGGGCGAACTCCCCACCAGGGCCATCCTCACTCCCGTCTGCCGCGCCAAGGCCAGGGCGCAGGCCGCGGTTATCCCCTTGGCGCCGCCCGTGACGAGGATGACATCATCGGCTGACCACGAGATAGCGCGCTTGGTGTATGCGAGAGGCTCCTGCAGGGTCAGTCGCGGCACGCGGCGGGTCAATTCACTATCATAGCCGCTGGCAACATAGTGGCCTTCGGTATCCATTTCAACCGCTACCTTTTCCACAAGATGCCCGGCCTCGACCGCGGTATCGAAATCAAGAACCCGCACCCGGAGATCAGGACGCTCCAGGTGCAGGCTCGCCGCCAGGGCTGTCGCGGGGCATTGCTCAACCCCGCACGCTTCGGATCCCTGGCCGAAAAAACCTCCCCCGAACTGGATAAAGACCACCGTGTTGGCTTGACCTGTGACCTGCGCCCGGCAGGTGAGACCGGCAATAATCTGCAGCCGTTCAACGGCAAGAAAAAGACTTTCTTTGGCATTGCCGGCTTTGTCCGCCGTTTTCGGCTGCATGCCGATAAAGGTGGTATAGCCATTTTGGGCAAGTGGATCTTCCTGCAGCGCTTCCTCATACTCCCGGACATCTGCCAGGGCCCCCTGCCCGGTGAAATGTTCCCCCAGGCTTTCGGCAAGTCCTCTTTCCTCGGCCCGGCAGAGAATAAGCACTTTCTCCCCCTGGGCGTCCCGCTTGGTCGCGGGAGGCGTGAGCGCTTCCTCGATATAGGTGACGGCAAAATTGCGCACCCAGGTCGGCCAGCCAGTCTTGTCTGCAACTTTCGGGTCCGGTGCGGCAGGCTTTCCTTTGGTCGTGATGAATTCGTCAAATGCTGCGGCAATCTCCGCCACGGTACTGTTGGCATACTGGCTGACATCCATATTGCCGGCCACACCCAGGCGCTTGGCGGCTTCGGCCAGCAGCCGCATCTCCGCTGACAGGCTCTCCCCGGGAAAACCGGTGCGTTTTGCAATCAGGGCAAAAAGCAGCTCGGCCGGCGTCTCTTTTTCTGGTGCAGGTTGAGGATCTTTTCCCTGGCCTGCCGTCAGGCGGCGCAGGGTGTCAACCACCTCGGCGAGGGGCGCGTTGGCGTATTGAGAGGTATCGAAATCCCCTGCCACGCCGAGCCGCATGGCTGCGTCGGCCAGCAGCCCGGCTGATTTGATGGAATCAAGGTTCAGGTCATCAAGCAGGCGAAGCTGCAGAGAGAGCGTATCTTTAGGGAATCCCGTCATTTTTTCGACAAGACCCAGCAGAAGATCGGTAATGGCCGCATCCCCGACATCTTGAATTTTTTCCTTCCTGACTGCCGGTACCGTTTGGGAACTGACTTGCGGCGCCGGCACCGCGGGGAAGGTAGTTTTGGCCACCGCCTCAAGCGGCTGCAGGTTCATGGGCAGATTCTCCATATCCGCCTTGATCATGGCGCTCAGAAAGGGACCACGGCGGACGAGATATTCCGCAAGGACCTGCGGCTCAATGCCGGCTGCTGCGGCAAGGCTCGCATGGCCGGTATTGCCCTCGGCAGCCACGGTTTGCAAGGTGGCGGGCCGGGCAGGCTTGAATGGCTTTTCACACGGATTGACAATAAAGGCGCGGGCCGAGGCCGGGACAAAAGGCCTGACGAGGCGGTCCTCGTACAGGGCCGGCCAGTTAATCTCGCCGCCCTGGACATATAGATGGGCAAGACAGAGATGCAGATCGCGATCCCGGCCGGGCCGCGATTCCACCGGCAGGCAGAGCGGGCCCCGGTCGCCGGTGATTGTCCGGGCCAGGCCGCTCAGCACCCTGGCCGGCCCCACTTCCAGGAGAAGATCACACTCCCCGGCCATGGCATTGATGACGGAGACGAAATCGACCTGGGAGATGACCTGTTCGGCAAAGTGATCACGCAGTTGCAGGCCCGCCTGCATTTCCGCCCCGCCGATGCCGGAAAAGAGTTTTATTTTCGGCTGGCCGAGCAGCACCGGCACCGGCGCTGCCCTGCGCAAATGCTCGGCCGCCCCGGCGACAAAGCTTGAGTGAAAGGCATTGGAGACCTTGAGCATGCGGGCGTCTATCCCCCTGGCCTGGGCCATGGCCACCGCCTGCTCCACCGCCGCCTGTTCCCCTGAGATAACGAGCTGTTGCGGACTGTTGATATTTGCGGCCACGACGTAGCCTTTCACCTGCCCGAGAATGGCCGCTGCCGTATCATAGGCACAGGCCAGGCTTGCCATGACGCCCCTTTTCCCGCCCGCTGCCGTCATCGCCTGCCCGCGCAGGGCCGCAAGCTTCAGCAAGGCCGCCTCGTCAAAGGCGCCGGCGGCGTGAAAGGCGGTCAGCTCGCCAAGGCTGTGGCCCCCCGCGGCAACAGGCGTGATGCCGAGACGTGCCAGTTTTCCGCTCCACAGCAGCGAGGCCAGACAGATGGCGGGCTGGGCTATCCTGGTCTCCTGCAGTTCCGCGGCCCATGCCTCGATCCGGCTCTGATCAAGGGCCCGCTCCAGGGGCTTGAACATGTGGCCGGGCACATCAATGCCGTTCTCCTCCTGGAGCCAGCTCGATGCCTTGCCGCAAAGATCCCGCGCCCACTCGTGGCGTTCGACGAGGGACCTCGCCATGTTCAGCTGCTGTGATCCCTGGCCGGGGAATAAAAAACCGACCCTCGTCTTGTTCAGCGTGTGTCCGACCAGCACGTTCTGTTGCGAACTGATGCTCTTTTCGCCGGCAAGCGGCGGCTGCTGGCTGAGGCTCTGTTCGAGCTCCTGCAGCCCCTGGGCCAGGGACTCCGGCGAATCGGCCAGCAGCGCGGCCCGCACCGGGGCCTGCTCCTCGACCTCGCGGCTAAGCTGGGCGGCAAGATCGACCATGTCCCCTATGCTCATGCCGAAAGCGATCTGGCGCACTGCCCGGACCCGCTCCAGCAGCCCTACAGGAGTGCGGGCGCCAACAATGAACAGTTCCGTTTCCTGGGCAGAGGCCAGCAGCCTGCGCTCCTCCATGGCCGGCGCCAGTTTGGCGGCCGGGGCATCGCCGGACTCCACGGTGATATGGCAATTGATCCCGCCGAAACCCATCCCGGAAACCCCGGCCCGCAGGGTCTCATCCGGCGGACGGACCTCGCCGTGCATGATCGGGTAAACCAGGCGGGCGGGCTGCTCGAAGACGCGGCTCGGTTCCGTACAGTTGGCGGTGGGGGGCAGGACGCGGCGGTTCACTGCCAGCACTGCCTTGATGAACCCGCCGATGCCGGAGGCCGCCTTGGTGTGACCGATCAGCGACTTCAGCGAGGTGATGCCGCAGGGCCGCAGCGAGCCGTTTCGCCTCTCCCCCAGCACTTCGGCGATGGCGGTCAGCTCGGCGGTGTCTCCGGCCGGCGTGCCGGTGCCGTGGCCTTCGACAAAGTCAATGTCGCCGAAGCCGTAACCCGCGCCGGTGTAAGCCCGGCGTATGGCCAGGGCCTGGGTCTCGGCCTTCGGCGCGGTGAGTGCGCCTTTCCCGTCCGTCGATATGCCCCACCCCCGGAGAACGGCATAGATGTAATCGCCGTCGGCCCGGGCGTCCTCCAGTCTCTTCAGGACGGCGAAACCCGCGCCCTCGCCGGGGATGAAGCCGTTGGCCCGCCGGTCATACACCCGCATGTCGTCGCGGGTAAGCGCCCTGGTCTTGGCAAAACCGATCAGTTCAAAGGTGTCGAGGCTGATATCCACGCCGCCGACGATCGCCAGATCCATATTGCCGTTTGCCAGGGCGGTGGCGGCGGTGGCCACCGCGAGCAGGGAGGAAGAGCAGGCCCCATCCACGGTGTAGCCGCCGCCGTTGAGATTGAGGAAGTTGCAGATCCTGCCGGCAATGGTATTGGACATGCCGCCGGCCAGGGTATCCTCGGTTACCGGCGCAAATACCGATTTGTAGTACGCCTCCATGTTGGTTGCCAGTGCCGCGATCATCTCCGGCGGCAGGCCGGTGTCGTCGGCCGCGGTCTGCAAGGTTTTCAGCACAAAAGGCCAGCGCAGCCGCATACCTTCCGCCCGGCTCTGCTCGCCGGTAAGACTGTTGCCCAGGATGACGCCGGTGCGGTCCGGCGGCACGTTGGCGGCGCTGAGCCCCGCATCCTCCAGGGCCTTGAGCGCGGTTTCCAGAGCAAGCCAGTGGGTGATATCCGAGGAATCCACCACCGATTTCGGAATTCCTCTCTTGATCCAGTCGAAGCTGAAGCCATCGATCACCGCCGCCTTTGTGCCGTATGTTTTATCTGCCGCCGCCGGATCAGGATCGTAATAATCCTTCAAAGGGAGGCGGACATCCGGCATGCGCCGGAACTGGCGGCGGCGGGTGACAATATTTTCCCATAACCGCTGGAGATTCGGCGCTCCGGGGTAGTAGCAGGCCAGGCCGATAATCGCCACAGGCCCCCTGGTTATTTCCGTGCGCTCCTGGTAAGAGAGGGATTTATAAAATTTTCGGTAGGCCTCCGACGGACTCTTGAGCAGGAGCCCGACTCGCCGCACCAGGGGTGAATCGGGGATCTCGGTGGACCATAACTTTTTGCAAGGCAGATTGAGGGTTTCGGTCGAATTGATCCGTATTTTCACCTCCGCATCCGAGATGCCCTCCAGGGAAGCCGAAGCCCCGGGCGTTGCCGGCAGGATAACATAAAGCCCGGTTTTGGAGAGATTGCCGATCAGGACAGGATAGGTCTGACCGGCGAAACATAACTTCGCCTCGAGATTGACATTAATTCTGCGGGATTCCCGCTTGTCACTCCGGCGAGATCCTTGCTGTTCACTTCCCTGTGAATCCATCTTTACCATCCGTAAAACCCCCTCAAATTTTCGTAGTCAGTCAGTGTCATTAACTTCAGAAATTCGCTTGTCCCATGCGGCAGTTCAGGGCAGACATTTCCGTGAGCGCATCGACGATGCCCACGCACCCGGCGATGATAAGGATTCGCTTTTCGGAGGGAGGCCGTGACGGAAAAGACAGGTGACTTCTGCCTCGCTGCAGACCGAAAAAAGCGTGCAAAATCTTCGCTGCTCCTGGGAACTATCAGGAATAACTCTGTTTATTGCCCTGCCATGTCCGCCGCATCTGTAAAAACATTCATCGGCATCTGTGGCACAACCATTAAAAAAAATTCATAAAAAAACGATCCTGCGAAACGTGATGTAAAATTTGTTAATAGCAAACGGACCCGAGCGGGCAGTGCCCCGCTCTGCCTGCCCGACGATATTGAAGGGATTCGGCAAGGCGCTGCTTCATTAGAAAGTAGGGGAGGAAGCGCACATTCTGCCGCCTGCTGGTGGATCAGCCGGCTGTGTTGCCGGCAGGGATCGGTTTTATCGATAGTGGGTAGAGTATGCAAGGAAGAGACCGATGAAAGGTGAAATGTTCCCGCCAGGTGTTATGTTATGGCGGGCGCGGTCAATCCGGTGGCCGGGGCAGGGTTTCCCGGCCCCCTTTATTTGTTATTTTAAATGATCTCAGTTTAGGATAAAATTCACGGAATAGAGGGCAGGCCTGACAATGGGGAATGACCCCGTCTAACGCTTTTTTATCTGCCATTGAGGCAAGAGAGGAGTCTCTTTGCTTATCAAACCCCCAACCGCATCCAAGGAAACAAACATCATGGCCGGAACACGATTCATAGTGGCGGGAAGCTTTATCGACGGCAGCGGTGCCGATGTGCTCAGGAATGTCTTTCTGGCAGTAAAGGACGGCATTATTACCGCCATTGGCTCCGCAGCAGACCTTGCCCGCCATGACAGGGCGGCAATCGATGACTTTTCGCACTGTACTATTTTGCCGGCGCTGGTTGACTGCAGCGTCTCCCTGTCGCGATCGCCCGCCGTGGACAGCAGGGAGCGGTTGTCCATTGAACAGGCCGGCCTTGCGCAAAAGGCGGCCATGTTGGAGCGGCATATCCGCTACTGCCATATCCACGGGGTGCTGGGAGTGGCCGAAAACGATGATATAAACGACCTGGCAGAACGTTATCACGAGGTGATGTCCCAGGGGGGCATGATTGACATGCGAACCTCCGCCGGTCTCTGCCGGAGCAGGCAGGATTGCGCAGCCGGCAACCCGGCAGGCGGCGCTTTTCTCAAGATCGCATATTCCGGCAACATCGATGACGAGGAAGTCCCGGCGCCTCGGCTTACCTGTGAAGACCTGCGCCGCATTCTGCAGCGCAGAGGCGGCAAAAAAGCGGTAGTGGTGGCCAATGGCCCGCAACAGGTGGGGGAGGCGCTGGCGGCCGGGTGTGATGCCATTGAACAGGGATACGCTATGGGTGAGGACAATCTCAGGAAAATGGCGGAGAAGGGTGTCCTGTGGATCCCCGGCATACTGCGGGCAAAGAATGCCCTGGACAGTGCGGGCAGCGGCGGGGATGTGTGTTGCCGGTTCTCCCTGCGCTATGTGGCGCCGGGAAAGCCGGTCCCCGGCGCGGAGGCTTTTTGGAAAAAGATGCTCGCCGAACAACTCGCGCAGCTGCGTTTTGCCAGAAAACTGGGGGTGACAACGGCGGTGGGAACCGGTGCCGGCAGTGTTGGCATACTCCATGGCGAGTCGATGGTTGAGGAGATGAAATTGTTCATCAAGGCCGGCTATTCACTTACGGCGACCATCCGCTGTGCATCGGAAAATGGCGCCGGATTCTTCGGCATGGAGAAGCTGGGGGCGCTTGCCGTGGGGCGGCACGCGATATTCCTGATTGCCAGGGGCACGGTGAAGCAGCTGCCAAGAAAACTCTCCTATCTGGAAGGCATCTATGTCAACGGGGCGCCCAGCAGCATCTATCGTAAAAATCCTGTCAAGACGGCGTGACGGGACCCCTTTGCCCCGCCGGCAGAAGATTACCCGCCCCCCAGGTCTTGGAATTCTGGAGCATGCCCGGAAGCCCCCTGGAGGGGCTCATTATTGAGTCGTTAAATTCTGTCCATAACAAAGCTGAAGGCTGATTTGACACTCTCTCACTCGTCTGGTATTAATTTCTCGAACAATTCATCAACAATCGATACAAATAGGCCGCTAATCGCCGGTTTCCTGGCGAAAGGATGATGCATGATTGATCAATTTGATAAAAACGATGCTTATTGCCGCATGCTCGGGCATGTCCTTCCCTTTCATTATTGCCGGACCATGAATGAAGGTCTGCCCTGCGGCAGAATTCTTGACTGCTGGTTCAGGCGAATGGCCATCAGGGAATTTATCGAGGAAAATTATTCCGAAGAGGAACGGCAGCGGATTTTTCAGCCGCCAAAGCCGAAAATGGTTTCCCTCGCCGAGATCGTGGCGACTGCCCAGAAACAGGCGGGGAAAGATGGGGATGCAAAGTGAAAGGGAAAGGCAGGCTGTCCCGGCCACGTTTTCTCTAGAACACGGGCACGTAGAAGAGATATTTTTGGTACCTGAAAATAACGCCATCAGTTGAAATCTCAGCCACTTTGAGATCCGGGGCAAGCAGCTGGCCTTCCCGTAATATTTTGCCGTTGATGCTTGCAAAGCGCGAGGCCGGTTTATCCTTGTAAAAGAGGTGCGCGCTGATGTGAATGTCCGGCAGTTGCCGTCTTATGGCCTCGGGAAGCTGATCAATGTGCTGGGCTTTTTCAGTTAAACCGGCTTCTGGCTCAATCGGGCCGGAATCTGCCGTTTCAGAAAGACCGGGGCGCTGCGGCTGATCTTGCTCCGGCTTTTCGTCATATTCTTCAGGGGGAGTAGCCGTTGCCGGGGTTACGGATTCGCCGGCAACGGCAATATCTTCCTGGGGAGCGTTACTGTTCACCATTTCCGGCCCGCTCTCCCCGGTATCCTCTGCCTGCGTATCTTCCTGCGGTTGCGGCCCTGCTGCTGTTTCTTCAGCAGACATGGGTGCAGCTGCGGCGGGGTCCTGCCGGGAGGCGGCATCATCTTCCGCCATATCTGCCACAGTGCTTTCATCCTCTGGGGCGGCAGGTTCGTATTGCCGGGGCTCGCGGCCGGCAGGGGCGAATGCCGGCGTTGCTTGAGGAGCCATGTTTGCCACCTCCGGCCCGCTCTCCCCGTTGTCCTCTGCCTGCGTATCTTCCTGCGGTTGCGGGCCTGCTGCTGTTTCTCCATAAGACATGGGTGCAGCTGCGGCGGGGTCCCGCCGGGAGGCGGCATCATCTTTCGCCATATCTGCCACAGTGCTTTCATCCCCTGGGGCGGCAGGTTCGGATTGCCGGGGCTCGCGGGTGGCAGGCGAGAGTGCCGGCGTTGCCTGGGGAGCGGTAGCCTTCCGTCTCTGCTGGACCGTTTCCTGTTGCGCCTGATCAGAGCTGGGGACGATGGCCTGCGTTTCCCTGGCCGGCTGATTTTGACGTATAACAAAAAAAAGAATGAAAATCACATTCACAAGCACAATCGCCGCAAGGGGTATGGGCCACGAAGCTTTTTTCTTCTTTGGCGGGGCAAGTTCCAGCGGGACGGCGTTCAGGTCAGGAACGGGCGTCTGCCGCCGCTGCTTATCCGACTTCTTAAGGGCGTCGAGAATATAGGACATGTTACCTCTCCTCGCCTGTGGCAACTAATCTGGGCACTTTGCTGTCATCATATGCCGAATTAAGATGAATGATTGTCAGTGGGCCAACGATACCGTCCGGGACAAGGTTTCTTTCAAACTGGAACTGCTTTACCTGGCTGACCAGAACGTTATCATAGAGGACAGGTGTCTTGGTGCTGGCCGGCCGTTTTTGGATGAGGGCGAGTTTCTTATCCAGCCACCCCACCTGAGCGGCATGATCTCCCGGTTTGATGGCCGTGACATATTCTTCCGGTTTTTCCCACAACAGGCGGTATTCGCCTTTCCAGTGTGTTTTGAAATCTTCGACGGAGACACGTTTGTGTTCAGTCCCGAAGACCAACTCGGCGGACTGGCCGTCAAAAGAGATAATGGTTGCGTAAAAGCGTTCGCCAGGATTGTCATACAGGCTTAATATTGCAGGCCTGTTGAGCTCAAGCAGGCTGTTGAAACTGCCTTCCCGATCAAGGTATCGTAAGTTGTGTGATTCAGCAATGGCACTGGCGGAGGCGAGATCTTTCGGAACATCGGTAATCCCCCAACTGGCCAAAAGTGCCTGGTGGGCCATCACCATGGTGGAGGCAGGGGGCACACCCTCAGGGCTCGTCAGCGGAGAAAGTGGCGGTGCCGGTGTGGTGTCGGCGGCGGCATCGATTTCTTCCGCCGGGGCTCCGACATCAGGGGCGGCACTCAGCTGGGGAACCACCTCAATGTCCTCAGCCAGTGGTGCCTCCTGCGCCGGCTGGGGAGACGGAAGCGAGTCTGTCGCCATCCGTGCGACGTCTTCCTCCGGTTGGGTGATTGCGACCAGTCGCGCCATTGGGCCCTGCCCAGATAAAGTGTCCGGTCTTTGCTTGAGATAGACTGCCGCCAATACGGAACCACTCAAGAGAAGGATGAGTCCTGCCATGAGCATCCCTGATTTTTTTACTCTTTGCCCCGGCCGGTCGGCGGTTTCGCCGAAAACTTCGCGCGCCGCCTTTTTAATGGTCGCAATGTCCACCTCGTCCTGGTCCTGCACGTAAGCTCCAAGCAGCGACCTGTCGCAAATAATATTGAGCAGGCGCGGGGTGCCGTTGGTTAACTTGAAAAGGGTTTTAATGGTTGAGTCAGGGAAGATTTTTTGGCGGCCGCCGCTTATTGCCAGTCGGTGGTCAATATAGGGGCCTATTTCGCTTTCGGCGAGCGGGGTCAGGTGATACCTGGCGGTGATCCGTTGCGCGAGTTGGCGCAACCCCGGCTGTTCCAGCATCTTGATAAGTTCCGGCTGGCCCAGCAAAATGATCTGCAGAAGTTTTCGCTCATTCGTTTCCAGGTTGGTAAGCAGGCGGATCTGCTCCAGAACATCGGTGCTGAGGTTCTGGGCTTCATCAATAATGAGCACAGCCTTCCTGCCGGTTGCATGGGAATGGAGCAGGAAGCTGTTTATGTGATCAACATAAAATTTAATACTGTTTTGTTCTTGTTGATGGTGGATGCCGAATTCATCGCAGATAGTCGCCAGCAGTTCTTCAACCGTGAGTTTGGGATTGAAGATAAACGCTATGTCCGTATTTTCCGGAACCTGTTCAAGAAGGCAGCGGCAGATGGTTGTTTTTCCCGTGCCCACTTCACCGGTGAGCATGACAAAGCCGCCGTCAACCCGCATGCCATAGAAAAGATGCGCCAGGGCCTCCTTATGGCGTTCGCTCATATAGAGGCTGTGCGGGTCCGGGGCAATGGAAAAAGGAGCTGCGGTAAAACCAAAATGTTCTTGATACATAGGCTGTTAAACCAAAGGTGCTTTTGTATATTGGCACTTGCTCACTGGTGATGCTGGTAACTTTTACCCATTAGAAGATGATAGGGAGCAATTGATCTCTGTAATTACACATAGCTTCACCAAAAAAAATATTTCATAACACTCGCTGCAATAAAGATAGTCTTGCAAAGGCACGAACATATTTGGTTTGCGAAACGATAGCAAGAAACACCTTTTAAGTCTGAGTCAATATATTTGCAAACATCCTCGACAAACTGATAGGGAGATATATTGACTGTTGTTAAATGGTTATCTCGACCACGGCAGGGATACCAAGTTGAGTTGCAACTGGGGTGTAGATGTCAATATCCTGACCGGGAAGGGTAAACGAGACAATCAGAGAATATCGTGTCTGTTTATTGTATTTCCCGAGGTAATGCCGCTCTCGCCACCAACCTACAGCAGGATGAACAGCAATCATATTTGACAGAGCAAGTTCAGCTGCGGTTCCAGTCCATATATCTGAATGGATTGAACCGACATTGCGGGCCTCACCGAGTGTCCAGTGGTCAGCAGCACCTTCGGTCCCAGGATGCTCATCATTCTCACGAGCCTTGCTATTGATACGTTGAATAAATTCATCTTCTCCCTCGCCAGCCCCATTTAGTTCGAATCGTAACGCATGAGAGGCATAACGATAGCGATCTTTCCAGCCAACTTCACCTGGGCTTGGTTCAACAAAATAAGATAGAGTTACCCGCATCTGTACAACCATCTCGCCTAGATCGCTAAGAACATCTACTGGCCATGGAAGACGGTACACATGCATATCCCTGGAAATGTAGCGGCTTTGAGTAGCGTGCTTATCAAAAGGCTGGATTATCGTCTCAGCAATCAGTGACAGAGAGTTTGCCGCACAAGAAAGTGCCCGTTCAAGATTTGGTACGCCGTAACCGCAAACCTTGGTGAGCCAATAGTGGTCAGTTTTTGAAGTGCTTCTGCGAAATGTCCGTTTCTGCGCGTCAGTCCATTCTGCTGAGTGAACTATTAGTGCCCTTACTGTTTCAGGCCATGCCGCTGGATAGGCGGCCTGTATTCTCGCGGCCATCCATGCTGCCTGCGCGCTTGCTGCGCTTGTGGCGTTAAATGCTGCAAACTGTGCAACATGAGGTGCATGGTAAGTGGAAAGAAGCTTCAAATCGTCAGAGTCAAAGATGCTGTCATTCGGTCCTCTGGCAACATTGCCACCCTCAAATAACACCTCCGGCTTTATCGGCCATTTCCGATCTGGCCAATTGCACGACGTTGAGCTGAAAGGTGACAGGTTACCAGCTTCTGCAATCGGTGAGTATGAAGCGAGTGTCGGGTCGGTAATTCGTGTCAGATTGGTAAAAGCTCCGACTGTAAGGGCATTCCATGCCTGTGCCGGGTCCTGCACCTCACAGACCAGATTAGTCTCGGGAAAACCTAGCCAGTCATCAGGCTCTTCAACGTTACCAGCACTCAGGATGATAAGCCGTCGTGTGTCATCATTGTACCCGGACGCCAGTTCGTCAATCTGGCCGGACCATGATGTGGGTCGCCCTCGACTGGGTTCATCATCACTGTTAACTGCCATGCATATTATTCGAGTCCGATCTGGCGCCTGAATCTCGGCCAGATAAACACCCTGAGCTGTATAGTGTGCCCACAAACGTTTGGGGTTCTCTTCAGGGGGTGGAGGTAAAATTTTAGCCGATTCAACTACGTGATTAACTACATACAGTTCTCTCCCTTCGACTTTGTCGAGCAGATCCCCATATGCTACTGTTCCCGCCATCAAAGTTCCGTGACCATGGTCGTCCTGAGTGCCCCATCCCGCTTCCACTGCGTGACAGTCATTGTCTTGCAGCAACGGTTCAAGCAATCGATGCCCATTGTTCACTCCATGATCTAGTACCAGCACTGCTATCTGACCGTCTCTAGCAAACTCACAGCGATCGAGAAGGTCGTCAACCCAGGCAACTTGATCTTTATTTTCCTCTTCAATAAAAAAGGTTGCCACTTCCCGTCCAGCGCGAAATTCGGCAATACTGTCAGACAGTTCAATCAATTCTTGCAACTGGTTGCGATTCGCACATATCAGCAGGACAGAGCGTTCTGGAAAAGTGAGCCTTCCGTGCCCGACCTGGATATTCCTTTGATTGCACAGCCCAATAAAAGATTCAACATCACCAGTATCTTCGGTGCTCAGCCAAGCCTCTACCCAGTCTGCTGTTTCACCTGGGATGCGGTCAGGAGAGTCCTGCCAAAATGAGGACTCAAGAATTGCAGCTCTTACATCTCCAATGCTTTCAATAAGGGTGGCGTTTTTAGGTGTGGTGGTACCATCCTTCTTTGGAAGGTTATTCTCTTCAGCGTAAGCGGTAACTTTTCTCAGGAAGTGCGCGCTTTTGTCATGAGGAACAAATACGGTAGCTAGGGTACGCTTCTCATCCTCTTCGCCTTGATTCTTGATGTTTAGGAGTTTTATGTTTGCTCCTCTGTATTCAAGGCTTTTCAGGGCGAGATCAAAACCCGGCTCACTGCTGAACTCCAAATAAACGCCATGCCTGTCGGAATGGGCAACAGCCTGCCTATCTATGGCTGTCTGCCATGCATTCTCCAGTGATTGCCTAACGTTATCTGCATGAATTGACCGGTCTTGGGGGCGAACTCTTGGTACACTGCCGCCGCGTCGAGGGCTGCTGTAGTCGCTCCGTGTTTCTGATGGTCCAGGAAGGAAAAGATGCGGAAAATGTTCGTCTGCCATGAATTACGTTCGCTGGTGGGTTTGCTTCCGCTCACTCAGCATACGAACAAGTGTAGCTGTTTGAACCTTTTTTTGGTCGTTAAGGATGGTGTCTTTAATCGCGTCCCGGCAGGCGTGGTCAATTTCTGCATGGCTGAGCCCGATGCTCTTATCCAGGACAGATTCCCACTCCAAGTCGCCTTTGAAAGATGCCAGGACGTTCTTAATTAGGTCCCTGCACCCATCTTTATCTGGCACCTCGTAGTGGAGTACATCGTCAAAGCGCCGGAACAAGGCGCGATCTAGCAGCGCTGGATTGTTGGTTGCTCCGATTATCATGCTGTCAGATACGTCCTGTTCAATAAACTGAAGTAGCGCATTCAGCACTCGGCGCATCTCACCAACGTCGTTATCAAGTGACCTGTCACCTCCGATGGCGTCAAACTCATCGAAAAGGTAAACACCCTGCACCTCGCTGATGAGGTTGAATATCTGGCGAAGTTTAGCGCTAGTTTCACCCATAAACTTGGTAACCAGTTTGTCGACCTGAATGGTATGCAAGGGGAGACGAAGTTCGTGTGCCAATACACGGGCGGTCAGAGTCTTACCAGTACCAGGAGGTCCGGATAACAGAATCTTCCTGCGGTTGGAAAGGCCATGTTTTTTCAACTTGGCCTGCTGTCTGTACTCGTGGATAATCCTGTGTATCCTGTCTTTAAGTATATTCGGTAACACCAAAATAGAAAATGAAATGTCAGATTTTTCTGACAGCACCATCCCAGAGAGGTCCTGAGGGAATTTGATGAGTTTATTATCACCACGCGCAGGTCGAGACTTTTTAACAATCTCGCGAATATCATGGGCGAGAGCGCCGTGCCCTTGCTTGGCCTCATGTGCAGCAAGCTGTAAAGCGAGCGTATAGAAACGCTCTTCATCATCGCTAATGTGTGAACGAATCAAAGATTTTATCTGATCTGCTGTGGCCATATCTAAAACTGTTCCTCTCAACTCGAAAAAATATACTCTTAAAATTAAAATAACAAGTTATACGTTTTATGTCGAGAATTGATACTTGTTGTAACCACTATGTAAATAGTATTTATCTAACAAAATTTGGGGTCAGGTCATGAAATACCACTTTTTGCCGTTATTCACGGGTCAAGATATTTCCAAAAGTCATTAACCGGGGAAGATATTGATTCAACACTTTCTTGCTGGCCTCGCTACCAATATGGATATCCATTGCAGCACATTTTCCGCGAGGCCTGAACAGCTCATGATTTCAGCCTAAAGCATTGCCCGCTTACTGTTCGTAAAAACGACCTTTGAGGGCATGCAGGAGCGGCAGCAAGGCAGGAATATCCTGTTCGATGATGTTTTACAGGATATCGTTGTCAATGCATTCGCTCAGACATTGACCGCCTCCAGTTCGATGAACGGGCGCAGTTCCGGGCGCAGGGCCTTTTCGGTCACCAGATCAACCGGGCAGCCAAGGGCGTCCTCCAGAGAGAACTGCACGCCAAAATAACGCTGTGAGGTGGCGGGTCCATTGAACGACACGACGATATCCACGTCACTGCCAGGGTGGGCTTCATCCCGGGCCATGGAACCGGACAAGGCCAGCCGGACAACCCCGAAACGTCTTGCCGGTTCGGGGTTTGACCGGGTAAGCACCAGGAGCACCTCCTTTCGATTCATGATTGCACCCTCCCTTTCATTTCTTCTCACCGGAAAATCTGGCACCAGTTGTGGACTCGTATAAATTTTCTACGGTTAGTGTCCTTTATACCCTATCTTATAGGAAAAAGCTGCGTCAACTCCGTGAACCTGGGAAAACAAAAGACTTATAATTCGCAGTCTTCCTGCTGGCCTTGCTGCTCAACACGATCCCCTGTTTTTTATCCATCTTTCTGTCATATCCTGCCGATATTTGCAGCCACGGTAATGGCTGAAAGGCAACCCCGGCTGTTTTTTCCTGCAATTTGCTGTTATAACGATACAATTGAATCCGCAAGAAAAATTAATCTATGCTCCTTCTTTTCATTTGAAGTTGCAGAACTTTTTTGTAGAGTAACACTCTTTATAGAGAATAACCAGGCAGGATTACTCAATTTTGTGGCAAGGACGGCCTGAGGTCGTCATGCCGGACCTGATAATGAAAGTCTCGCGCGCTTATACAGGGTATCTGCCGCTGGAAGATATTTCGCCGGGTAAGGCCATTCAGAAATGGCAAAATGGCCTTGCCCTGTAAATGATGATGATTACATTAAATGACGAAAACGTTTGGTTGAAATTTAACTTTCTGAGTTGTGGTAACATGTTGAAATTAGATAGATATTTCCAGGTTGCCCGAAGCCTGTTCCCGGAGAATTCAGAAACCAGGAGTCAGGAGCCAGAATAAAACGTAATAAAATCAATCATTCTGAATTCTGTCTCCTGTCTTCTGCATTCACATGATGGAGATCAGAGCAGCAGCGATGTCACAAAAAATACAGTTATTCCGACAAAATAAACCAAGTCAGAAAGTTGAAGTTGAAATTTTATGGAGGTTTGTGATGACAAGTATGATTAAAACCGGCATCCTGATGGCTGCCCTGACCGGTCTTTTTCTGGTGGCCGGCCAGGCCCTGGGCGGCCGGAGCGGCATGACCTTTGCCCTGGTGATGGCCCTGGGTATGAACTTTTTCGCCTACTGGTTCAGCGACAAGATGGCGCTGGCCATGAGCCGGGCCAGGGAGGTCAGTGAACAGGAAGCGCCTGATCTGCACCGAATGGTGCATTATCTGGCCAGCAGAGCGGAATTGCCCAAGCCGCGGGTCTATATCATCAATGATCCTACGCCCAACGCCTTTGCCACCGGCCGCAATCCGCAGCATGCGGCCGTGGCGGTGACCAGCGGGTTGATGCAGCTCCTCAGCCGGGATGAACTGGAGGGGGTGCTGGCCCATGAGCTGGCCCATATCAAAAACCGGGATATCCTCATCAGCTCCATTGCCGCGGTGATGGCCGGCGCCATCAGCTATCTGGCCACCATGGCCCAGTGGGCCATGCTTTTCGGCGGCATGCGCGGGGATGACGAGGAGGGTGGGGGAGGCAACATGCTGGCCGGTCTGGCCATGATGATCATCGCGCCCCTGGCCGCCACCATTATTCAGCTGGCGATTTCCCGCAGCCGGGAATTCCAGGCGGATGCCACCGGCGCCGGCATCTGCGGCCGGCCCCATTCCCTGGCCAATGCCCTGGCCAAGCTGGAGCAGGGCAACCGGCGCGAGCCCATGAACGTCAACCCGGCCACGGCCCAGATGTATATCGTCAATCCCCTTTCCGGCGGCCAGATTGCCGGCCTGTTCGCCACCCATCCGCCGATTCGGGAACGCATTGACCGCCTGCTGTCTCGCCGCATGTGATCACGGATCAATGCCTTTTCGCGTTAAAGGGAAACCGGGCGGGACCCAAGGGCAGGCATGAAACCGGGGCGGTTCGCGAACCGGCCCTACCGGGACTCCTTCAGGACAATGGCCCGGGAGGTAAATGAAATGCCCTGCTGCATCTTGGTGCCGATCATCACGGTTTCCACCAGCGGGGCATTGACCGTTTTATCCGCCTGCCAGCGCACCAGGAATTTCGCTCCCAGTCCGCCCTGGGTATCCGACTCCTTAACAATGTATTGGATGGATGTGAAAGGGGCCATGGTCTGCGGCCTGTCCAGGTATTTCATAACCAGCTTGCCTTCGGCATCATAATAATCGACCTGCGTAAAGGTGATCGGATTACTCTGGTCCGTATTGCGCAGGCTCAGGATGGCGGTGAGATAAAATTCACTGCCCTCTGCCTTGTCGCCCCCATAGATGTGTGAATAGACGGGAACATAGAGAAGCTGTCCACTGGAAAGTATGCCCTCGCTGCCTGCCAGGCAGAGGGGGGCCGAGCCCAGGATCTGGAGGAAAAGAAGAACGGGGAGCAGGGGGTGTTGTCGTTTTCTGAGAATTTTCCGCATGGATTTTCCTTAACAGTTATGATAAATGCCGGATGAATCGTGAAGATATCTTTACAATTTTCAGTGAAAATCTTATCATTTTATTTTCTAAAAATCATTATACAATCCCGCTAAATGAAGGAGTCTTTATAAATGTATAATCTCGAAGGTAAGGTTGCCCTGGTAACCGGAAGTTCCCGCGGCATAGGCCGGGCCATAGCCAAACGCTTTGCCGAGAACGGCATCAATCTGGTGGTAAACTATGTCCGCCACAAGCGGGATGCCGAGGACACGGCAAAGGATATTGAAAGTACCGGGGTAAAATGTCTGGTGGTCAAGGCCAATGTGGCCAATGACGAGGATGTGCTGGCCATGTTCGAGCGGATAAAAGAGGAGTTCGGCCGTCTCGATATCCTGGTGAGCAACGCGGCCTCCGGGGTGCTGAAGCCGGTCATGGAGCTGAACACCCGGCACTGGAACTGGGCCATGGATATCAACGCCAGGGCGCTGCTCACCCTGGCCCAGCAGGCCGTGCCCCTGATGCCGCAGGGGGGGAGGATCCTGGCGGTGTCCAGTCTCGGTTCGGTCAGGGCGGTGGAGAATTATACGGCGGTGGGGGCGTCCAAGGCGGCCCTGGAATCCCTGGTCCGCCATCTGGCCGTGGAGCTTGGCCACCTGAAAATTACGGTGAATACCATCAGTGCCGGGGCGGTGGATACCGAGGCCTTGAAGAAATTTCCCAACCGGTCGCAGATTCTGGAAACAGCCCTGGAGCGCACCCCCCTTGGCTGTCTGACCACCCCTGAGGATGTGGCTGATCTTGCCTTGTTTCTCTGCAGTGATTTTGCCAAAATGATCCATGGCCAGACCCTGGTGGTGGATGGCGGCTATGCCATCAGGGCCTGAATACGTCACCGCGGATCGGCAGGTACCTCTTTCGGTGAATGTGCCCTTGGGAAAACAAACGATGCCGGGCGGCTTTCATACCACCTGTCCGCTGATCCTGGCTTCGGCTTCACCCAGGCGCCAGCGTTTTCTGCGGGAGCTTGGTCTTGCCTTTGTCATTCAGCCGGCGGCGGTGGATGAACAGAGCCGGCCCGGCGAGAAACCGGATGAGTTTGTGCTGCGGCTGGCGGAAGAAAAGGCGATGGCCGTGGCCGCCGGCAATCCCCGGGCCTGTATTCTTGCCGCGGATACCATTGTGGTGCTGGAGGGTGAAATTCTCGGCAAGCCCGTTGATGCCGCGCATGCGGAGGCGATGCTTGCCCGGATGGGCGGCAGATGGCATGAGGTGTGGACCGCCTACTGCCTGTGCCGCCTATCGGATGCATTGCTGGTCAAACAGGCGGTTTGCACCAGGGTGTTGTTCCGGCCCCTTACGGCTGATCTCTGCCGGGCCTATGTCCGCACCGGCGAGCCGCTGGACAAGGCCGGCAGTTACGGGCTGCAGGGCAGGGGAGGATTTCTGGTGGAAAGAATCGACGGCTCATACAGCAATGTGATCGGCTTGCCGGTGGCTGAGGTGATAACGGACATGCTCCGGTTGGGTATCATCGCCCCTCATATTTAAACGGCAGAGGCCGGAAAGGTTTGAAAAATGGCCGGCTCCGCTGAAGCGGACCAAGGCAGGGCAGACAGACATGGAAGAAAAAATATTTGATCAGGGTATCCGGCTGGCGCTGGAACTGGGAATTCGCCTGAAAATTGAGCTTGAGGGGGTTGATATCCCGCTGGAGAGCGCCTTCTGCGGGTTTGTGGATAATTACATCATCATCACCCCGCCTTCGCCCTATCACCAGATTCAGCATAAACTTTTCAGCGGCGCGGAAATGGTGGTGCGCTATTTCTATCACGGCACCATTTATGCCTTTCAGACAAAGCTCTTTTCGCTGATTGATCAGCCGGTGCGGCTTCTTTTTATTTATTACCCGAAACTTATTCAGAAAAGTGAACTGCGCAGCGAAAAACGGTCTTTTTGCTATATTCCTGCCGTCATCAAAGTCGGTGAAAATGAAAACAACGGCACCATTGTTGATATCGCCAAATCAGGCTGCCACTGTCTGGTGCGCGGCAAGAATAACAAAAGGCTCATCTCCTTCAAGATCGGTGATCAGGTCAGATTGAACTGCAAATTCCCCGGCGTCAAACAGACGCTGGAAATTGTCGGCGTGGTGAAAAATCTGCGCACCAGCAGATATGAGGCAAATGTCGGTCTGCAGTTTCATGAAAATATGCCGGATGTCACCCAGAAAATCATTGCCTGGTATATTTCCACCATCGAGAAATTTATTCCGGCCCAGGAGGTCAAGCTCGATATTCTCTGAAAAGGCTGGATGAACTCTTATTAATACCCCAAGCCAAGGGGGAAAAATCTTTTTTCACCACAGAGCACACAGAGATCACAGAGGAATATTTTTTTATTACAGTGAGTTAGCTCTGTGGGCTCTGTGCTCTCAGTGGTAAATTTTCCGTTTCTCCAAATCCATCAAGATTAAGAGCTTTTCTTTTTATCTCGGCGCGGCAATCCGGGCCGAAATCACTTTCACCTCCACATTGTGCAGGTATTTTGCCGGCACTCCCGTCTTCTTATCCAGTGGCATGATGACGCTCTCTTTCGGCTGCAGTATGGCGGAAAGCCGCAGCGGGACCTGTTTGATTGACCCCTTGTCGTCAAGATAACGGGCCTGCAGGACGATATTATCAATCGCCAGGGGCGTTGCGTTGGCAACCCTGATCCTGAGCTGGCCGTCCTCTGTTTTTTCCCTGCGGACGCTGATGTGGCTTCCGGCGTTTTCCGGCAGATCAAGTTTGATAAAAGAGGCAAGCGCCTCTTTGCCTACCTGTGAGCCGGAGGAGGAGGCTGCCTGGTAGTAGTTCCTGGCCTCGGTCTTCTGCCCGGCGGCCAGGGAAAAATCCCCCAGTTTCTTGTAGGCCGTGGCTGTGGGAAGAAGACCCGCGCTTCTGGTCAAGTCCTGGCGGGCGCCCTGGATATCCCCGAGTTTTTCCCGGGTGAGCCCGCGCTGGGCATAAAACTGGAAGAAGTTGTTGTTGAGCTGTATTGCCTGATCATAACTGTCAAGGGCCTGGTTGAAGCTCTTCTGTTCGAAAAAGATATCTCCCTTCAGGCCATAAAACAGGGCCTCTTTGGGTTCTATGGCCAGGGCGCTGTCAACCAGAGCAAGCGCTTTTCCGCTGTCCCCTTTTTTCATGGCCAGCACCGCCTCATCGTAAGACTTGTAGGCCGGAGCGGTTTGCCGCAGGCGTCTGGTTTTCTCCGCGTAGCGTTGTGCCCCCAGTTCGCCAGGCGGTAAAGTCTGTGCGGTTTTGCGGTTTGCCTCAACCCTTTCCTGGGAGGGCGGATGGCTGGCAAAAAGACCGGAGAGCCAGTTGGAAGCCCGGCCTTCAGAAAGTTTGACAAAGGTCTGCTGCAGACTCACGGCGCTCTGGGGATCGTAGCCCGCCCGGGACATGTAGTGCGTGCCGTAGAAATCAGCTTCGAGCTCGGCTTCCCGGCTGTATTTCTGGGTGATGAGGGAGGCGGTAAGCTGGGCGCCGCCCACCGCCAATGGGGCATAATCGCTGCCTGCGGTTGCCAGGGTTGTGGCAAAGAGCGCTCCCTGCATCAGCATGCCTTTTTCCATGCTTTTTGCGCCGTGGCGGGCCGCGGCATGGACGATTTCATGGCTCAGGACGGCGGCAAGTTCCGCTTCGTTGTTTAATTCAAGCAGCAGGCCGCGGTTCACCACGATTTTGCCGCCCGGCAGGGCCCAGGCATTGGGGACGGAGTTGTTCAAAACCTTGAATTCGTAAGGCAGGGGACGATCGCTGACAGCGGCCAGCTTCTGGCCAACCGTGTTGACGTAGGCGGCCACTGCCGGGTCAGCCAGATAGTCGCCGCCCTGCATTTGCCGGCCCGGCTCATACTGCTTGTTGCCGATGGCAATTTCCTGATCCTGGCCGACCAGGGCCAGTTCCCGTTCCCCGGTGACCGGGTTGATTGCGCAGCCGGCCGGCAACAAACAAAGCAAACAGAGAAAAAGGAATAAATGTTTCATTTGCGGCTCCGTTTATTTTTTTTGCCTAAAGCTTATCACAGCGCCATGCTCATGCCCAAAATAAAAAAAAGGCCGCTTGCGTAAGCGGCCCTGGTCTTTCACAAGCGTGGAAAACGGTTTGCTCAGATGGTCAGATCATCCCGCAGGGTTTTGCGGGGACCGCCATGACCGGCAGTGCTCCAGTCGCGGATCGGGGCAATGGCGTTCATGGCTTCGGCATTGCCGATTCTGCCGAGGCGGTCATGGATTGACTGCCAGATGCATTCCACGTCGGGGTGGATCTCGCAGCGCCCGTTGACCGAGCCGCCGCAGGGGCCGTTCATCAGGCTTTTGGCGCAGCGGGCCACCGGGCAGAGGCCGCCGGTCAGATGCAGGACACAGTTGCCGCAGCCGGCGCACTGTTCCATCCACACGCCCTGATCAGCGGAGCCGCCGAAGAAACTGGTGTTCACCGCGGGATAGACCTTGGTGGTGGGGCGGAGATTGGCGATGAAATTGACGCCCACGCCGCAGGCCATGGAGACAATGGCATCGTATTGGCCATCCCACTCATCAATGCCGTCGATATATTCCTTGTCGCACTGTCTGACCAGGGTTCCTTCAATGGTTTCAATCTTTTTGCCCTGTTTCAGCATGCCCAGTCTGATGAGCGAGGCAAGTATCTCCACCTCGCGCTCGCCGCCGGCGGAGCACACCGTGACGCATCCCCGGCAGCCGAGGACCAGAATTTTTTTGGCATCGCTTACCATGCCCAGTATTTCATCCACAGGTTTTCTGTCGGCGATGATCATTTTGCTTCCCCCTTAAACGGACTCGGGCCTAAATCGGTGATCCTCTTATTCATGAGCTGGGCGGCTTCGACAAATTCAGGGTGGAAGCCTCTTTCCAGGTGAAACATCTCTATTCTTTCCGGTTCAACGGCAAGCTCGGCCAGGGCCTTTTTGATGGCGTTCACCCGCTTTGCCGCCCGCTGGCTGCCTTTGATGTTGTGACATTGGTCCGCCGGGCAGCCGACCACATAGACCCCGTCCGCGCCCTCTTCAAAGGCCTTGAGCAGGGTGCTCACCTGCAGTTTGCCGGTGCAGACCACGCGGTTTAAGGTGACATTTGCCGGCAGGCCGTCTTCTTTCAGGCCTTCTCTTCCCTCGGCGATGGTCTGCTGGGAGGTGTAATGGCAACAAAATGCTTGGATATCAGGAGTAAAAGTCATGCGTTTCTCCACTCAGCTTTAAACGCCACAGGCGGCGATAAGTTTCTCGTCTTCGGACTCATTAAGCCTGATGGCCTGAGCCGGACATTCTGCCACGCAGATCCCGCAGCCCCTGCAGGTTCGGGCATTGATAACGGCAACTCCCTGCCGGTCAATCTGCGGGATCTCCCAGGGGCAGACCCTGACGCAGGTCAGGCAGGACACGCAGAGGTCCCGTTCCACCCAGGCGGCCTTGCCTTTTTCGCGAAGGTCCTCTTCGGTGATGATGCCTTCCTGCATGGCCAGGTCCCGTAAGGCTGACATGATATCGGCAAAACGGACATCCTGCGGGCAGACGAAGACACAGTTCCGGCAGCGTGAGCAGAACCAGAGCAGATCCGAGTGTAACAGCCTGTCCTTTAATCCCATTCTGATCATATGAATGATTTTCCTCGGATCAAAATCAGGGATCGCCTGACTTACGGGGCATATGCCGCTGCAGGCCCCGCAGGAAAAACATCGATTCAGATATTCACCACCTGGGATATCAGTCACCTCAGCGCTGAAGGCTGAATTGATTTCTTTACTGGTGATTCCCATTGTTTCCCTCTTGTTAAAGTATAAAAAAAGAAAGCATCGAACGGAATGCGTTTTTGGCATGAAAGAAGTGCAACTGGGATGCTAACCAAAAGCAGCGGGTTTGTCAATATCACTTGACGCGCAAAAAAAAGAAATAACCTGTTGGTATTATAGGTATTTCTACTGGCTCCGGCCGGGCGTTCCATCGTTTGAACGTTTGAACGTTTAAGCATTTGAACGTAATTATCTATACCAGCAGGCGGAATTCCCCTTTGCCCAGCAGGTCATGGAGGTGCAGCATTCCTGCCAGCAGGCCGGCTTTGTTCAGGACGGGCAGGATCGTCACTTCATGGCGCTGCATGATACTCAAGGCGTCAGCGGCCAGGAGATCTTCTTCAATTGTTTTGGGTGATGGCGTCATGATATCTTTGACGTGCATGCGGTCAATATCCAGGGGTTTTGTCAGGCTGAGCAGGCGGCGCAGGTCGCCGTCGGTGATAATGCCGCAGAGTTTACTCTTGTCGTCAGCGATGATAACAGCTCCCAGGTTTTTCTCGTTCAGGATATTAATTGCTGCGCGTAAAGAGGAGTCCGGCGAGGTAAGAGGGAGCAGGGGACCGGTGATCATCACCTCCTGCACCTTGGTTTTCAGGCGTTCGCCTAGGCTGCCGCCGGGGTGGTTTTTGCGGAAATCGCTGGCCGCGAATTTCTTTTTCTCAATAAGCACAACGGCCAGGGCATCGCCGAGGGCCAGGGCGGCGGTGGTGCTTGCCGTAGGGGCAAGGCCCAGCGGGCAGGCCTCCCGCGGGACTTTGGCCGACAGCACCACATCGGCCAAGGAGGCCAGGGTGGATTTTTTGTTGCCGGTCAGGGCGATGGTTTTCACCCCCCGCTTTTTGAGGACCGGCAGCAGCATGATGAGTTCCGTTGTTTCCCCGCTGTAAGAAAGGGCCAGCACCACATCGTTGTGATCGACGATGCCTAGGTCGCCGTGCATCGCCTCGACCGGGTGGAGAAAAAAAGATGCGGTGCCGGTGCTGTTCAAGGTGGCGGAAATTTTCTGGCCGATGATGCCTGATTTGCCGATGCCGGTGATGATAAGGCGGCTGGGGCAGTTCATGATCAGGGAAACGGCCTTGTCGAAGTTGGCGTCAAGCTGTTCGATTAAGGCATGTATGCCTTCCGCTTCAATCTGTAAAACTTCTTTTGCCAGGCTCAGTGACATGGTCGGTCCCTATGCCCCACAGCTTCAGCCAAGGGACAGTTTGTGGAATCCGGTGTCCGGCTCCACCGGATAAGTATTGGTGAAACAGGCCAGACAGAATGACTCGGCGGGCATGCCGGTCGCTTCCACCAGGCCTTCCAGGCTCAGATAGTGCAGGGTGTCGAGATGAAGAAAATCGCGGATTTCCGCAATGGATTTATTGGCTGCGATCAGCTGGTCCTGGGAAGGAAAATCAATGCCGTAATAGCATGGATAACGGGTCGGCGGACAGCTGACCAGCATGTGCACCTCTTTGACCCCGGATGCCCGCAGGGAACGGATACGGCTGCGGCCGGTGGTGCCGCGAATAATGGAATCTTCAATAATAACGACACGTTTCCCCTTGAGAAACGAGCGGACCGGATTCAGTTTCACCCGGACGGAAAAATCCCGCATGGATTGGGTCGGCTGGATAAAGGTGCGGCCGACATAGTGGTTGCGGATAACCCCCATTTCCAGCGGAATGCCGGAAGCCTGGGAAAAGCCGATGGCCGCATAGTTGCCCGAATCAGGAAAGGGCATGACGAAATCGGCGTCAATATTGGTTTCGCGGGCCAGGATCTGGCCCATCCTTTTGCGGCAGGAGTAAACATTCAGGCCAAAGATATCACTGTCCGGCCTGGCAAAGTAGACATGCTCAAAAATACAGAAGCTGGGAGATCGCTTTTCCTGGGGGAAGAAGGAGTCAAGGCCGTTGTGGTCAATGATCAATACCTCGCCCGGCTCCACATCGCGGATATACTGTGCTTCAATCAGGTCAAGGGCGCATGTTTCCGAGGCAACCACATAGGCGCCGTTGGAGATTTTGCCGAGGCAGAGGGGCCTGAAGCCGTTGGGGTCACGAATGGCCACCAGTTTGTCATGGTTTAAAATCAGGATTGAGTAGGCGCCTTTGATCTGCTTGAACGTTTCACTGATGGCCTCTTTAAAGGGGAGATGGCTGAGGGATGCCAGCAGATGGACAACCACTTCGCTGTCCATGGTGGACTGAAAGATCGATCCCCTGGTTTCCAGTTCATCACGTAATTGTCTGATATTGACGAGATTGCCGTTATGGGCCACGGCGAAAAACTTGTCACGGTGCCGGGCGGTAAAGGGCTGGGCATTGAGAATGTTGGAAGCGCCGGTGGTGGAATAGCGTACATGTCCCACTGACAGGGTGCCCTGCAGCCGCTGCAGGTCCTTTTCGCTGAAAACTTCGGAAACGAGTCCCATGCACTTATGTTCAGAGATTTTTTTACCGTCCGAGGTGACGATGCCGGCACTTTCCTGGCCCCGATGCTGGAGGGCATAGAGGCCGAAATATGTCAATTTGGCAGAATCCGGGTGACCATAAATGCCGCAGATTCCACATTCTTCACGGGGGCGTGATGAGGCTTCTTGTGGAGCCATGTTGCTGTCCTCTTCTTGAAAACCGATTAAGCACCCTCGTGAATTCCGTTGACTGCAGGGCATCAGGGACGATCAATGCAGGTGCCATTAAAAAAAGGGTTTACTTTACCATTTTTTTCGGAAAAAGGAATTTTTTTTTGGTTTGCCTGGGGCGAAGGCAGGGAAGTGGAGGGGGCGTGAAGGTCAGGAGGTCATTCCTGAATTTTTTTGTTGACCTCGATCTGGTATTTTTTCAAGTATTTCCAAAGGGTCACCCTGCTGATCCCCATAAGGCGGGCCGCCTCGGATTTGTTGCCGTTGCTTGCCTTTAATGCCTTGATAAGACGTTGGCGTTCATCGTCGGTTTTGCTCAACTGGGATTTGACCACGGGGAAATTCAATATTTTAGACTGGGCGGCAAAATAAGCGGGAAGATGTTCCGGTAAAATTTCATCGCCTGGGCAGAGAACAAAGGCATAGTCTATGGCATTGATCAGTTCTCGTACATTGCCGGGCCAGCTGTATTGATAAATAAGCTCCATGGCCTGTTTGTTCACCCTGAGGATTTTTTTGCCGGTTTTGATGCTGGTGTTGTTGATAAGGGCTTCCACCAGGGCAGGGATGTCCTCTTTTTTTTCCCGCAACGGGGGGAGATTGATCGGGATGACGCCGATTCGATAGTAAAGGTCCTCCCTGAAGCGGCCCTCTTTGATGAGTTTGGGCAGATATTTATTGGTTGAGGAAATGATGCGGACCTGAAAAGGAATAAAATGATGGTCGGCAGTTCTTGCAATTTCATGTTCCTGGAGGACGCGCAGCAGTTTTATCTGCAGGGATATGGGCATGTCGCCGATTTCGTCAAGAAAGAGGTCGCCGCCGTTTGCCGCTTCCAGGCGGCTGGCAACCGATGGGTCAGTAACTGAAAAGCCGCCGTTTGTCTGGCCGAACAGTTCCCGGTCCAGCAGGTCCTCACTTAAGGCGGCACAGTTCACTTTGACAAATGGCCCTTGCCGCCGGGGGCCGAGGCGGTGTAATGCCGAGGCCACCAGTTCCTTACCGGTGCCGCTCTCGCCATAAATAATAACCGGCGCATCCGAATTGGCAGCACTTCTGGTAAGGTCATAAACCTTGCCCATGACCTCGGAACTGCCGATCAGCCCCTGGAACCCTTCTTCGCGGGCGAGGTGCAGCTTGAGGTGATTAATAACCCTGTCTTTTTCTTCAATGGAACTCAGGTCGGTCAGATTTTCAACTGCCGCCACAACGGTGCCGGTGTCGTCTCTTAAAGTCGTCGCATTTTTCAGAACAGTTACCACCGTCCCATCCTTGCGGCGGAAGTTGCAGCGCAGATTTTTTTCCTCACCGTTGATAAACAGGCTGCAGGCCCTTCCCCTTCTTTTTGTTCTGGCACAAATGTCACAGCCCAGAATGTCACAGCTTTTGCCGATGAGTTCGCTTTTCTTGTAGCGTAACAATTCTTCCAATGCATTGTTAACATAGAGGATTTTGCCGGAAGGGTTAACAAGCAGCAGGCCGTCGGTCATGGTTTCGACAATTTTGTGACCACTTCGGGCAAAGATTTGATCCAGCATGTTGATTGCGCTCCAATTGTTGCAAAGGGTTAGATGGTCTCATAGTAGCATATGTAAATCGTTAATGCATGATTTTATGTGTGTTCATGATGCAAAGTTGAAGATCTGCCGGCGGCTAGGGGGCATCTGCTGTCTGGGGATATGGGACATGATGACAAAACTGCCGGCGGCGCAAAATAATAATTTTTTTTTTGGCGTTGACTGCTAAGATGGGGACGGGTTTCACTGGGTGGAGAATCCGGTTTCTGGCCGGTTTGAGAGATGTATAAATGAGACAACAAGGGAGACGGGAAAGAGGCGATGGCTGAAAATATAGACGATATTTCAATTAATTATGAAGAGGATGGCGTTTTGATTGTCAAGGAGCTTGATAAGGTTGTTTTGTCCAAAGGGGCCTGGTCGACCATCATTTTCCGCTATCAGCAATGGGACGCTAAAAAGAATGAATATGGGCCTGACCGCTATACCATCCGCAGGTACCGTAAACTGAAAGGCGTCTATCAGGCCCAGGGAAAATTCAATATTTCCAGCACGGAGCAGGCGCAGAAAATCGTGGATGCCCTGCAGGGCTGGATTTCCTGAACTGTCGAATTGCAACAGCCTGGGCATGGCCTGCGGGGTGGCAGATGCTGTTTTCCATCAGGCCTGTTGCTGCTGAAAAAATCTCACCTGTCCCCTGGAATATCTCCATGGAGAGCATTATACTGTAACATACGAACCTCTTGCAAAATGAACGTCGTAGCGAGATCGAGAGAAAAATATTCTGTGCAGGGATGAGTCGTGAAATCGCCCGGAAATGTTGCCTGCGACGTAAAAAAACAAGAAAGACCGGGCCTGCGGAAGAGAAGCGCAGCATGAAGTTTGATTTCAAGATCGATTATATCAGCCAGACGGCAGCACATTTCACCTCGTTTTCTCTGACGGAACAGAGTCGCCGGATTGTGCAGGAGAATATGCATGACCAGACGGACCGGGCGCGGGAGGTGCAGTCCGGGATTGGCAGCCGGGCCAGAGACAAAGCTCTGGCGCAGATGAAAGGCGGTAAAGTGGATACCTATGGCTGAGCTGGACCGGTCAAGGTCTTTTTGCTTGACAGAGTGGCCGGCAAAAATTAAAAAAGCAGTTCTACTTATGGCAAAATAGAAATGACATGCAGGAAGGTATGGCGATGAAGTTCTGGTGGACGAAAAAGAAGTGTGCCCATCATGGCCCTCAGTGCAGTAAGGCTCAGTGCGGTGAAAATTGTCGGCTGCTCAGTGACATTACGCCGGGAAGCTGTGTCTGCGTCAGAAGGCACCACTCCTGCGGCGCCATGCGGCAACGCCTTCTTGATCTTGGCATCATCCCTTGTGCCAAGGTCAATGTGGTTAACAAGGCCCCCATGGGCGGCGCAATCCAGCTGCGTGTCGGTGAAAGCAATCTCATTTTGAGCAAGTCCGAGGCTGACCAGATAGAAGTTGACATTGTCATGCCGTAGTTCCCTTCCTTTGTTCTTTTCCTTGGCATCGCCCGTTTGTCCTGAGAAAAAACGTTTAGCATGGTTAAGTTGTGTGGTATTCTCTGTTCAGCAGTAATAATTGTTGATATCGCCTTTGCCCTGTAGGGGAAATGGCCGGATTCTTCCGTAAGAGTAAGAGAATGTGTAACCTGCTTCGGAGATGATTTTTATGACAGGAGTTGCCGCTGAACAGGAACTGTACCGCGCTTGCCGGATCATATTCGGGCCCGATTTGGCTGTTTCACGGGAATTTCTCGAATATATCCAGTTTTCCGGCGTTAAAAGCGCCTTTCGCAAAAAGGCCATGGAGACCCATCCGGACCGCCTGGCCGCCCATGATGAACTGGCGAGAAAAAGAAGTGCCCGGATGTTTCACTCCGTCCACCAGGCCTATGAAAAGTTGATGCAATACCTGGAGGCCCGTGAAAAAGGATTCCGTTTTCATGACGGAGTTCCCCCTTCTCCCGGCACATTCTGCCACGTCAGGTCTAACCCGTTCCCGGCAAGGCCGCAGGGCAGAAAAGGTCCTGTCGGCAAAAACGAATTTTCCGAGCCGGCCGGCATGTGGCAGAGAAAGAGCAGGGCGGGGAAATGCGACCGGGAAGGGGAGGTGCAAGGGGCTTTTTACTCCGATGATCTCTATCGCGGCCCCATCCCGGAGCGGCAGCTGCTGTTCGGGCACTACCTCTATTATGCCGGGCAGGTCAGCTGGCAGAGCGTTATCAAGGCATTAATGTGGCAGAAGGGGCAACGGCCGCGGCTCGGGGAAATCGCCCGGGAACGGGGCTGGCTCAGCCGGGAAGAAATTTTTCTTGTTTTAAAGGGCTGCAGCAGCTCTTCCCAGCCTTTTGGCCAACAGGCATTACAGCAGGGATTGCTGACCAAGAGTCAACTGCTGACGCTTTTATTTGCCCAGAGGCGCCGGCATAAGAAAGTCGGCGAGTTTTTCGTCATCCAGAATATTCTGACCCTCCAACAGCTGCTGGTACTGCTGGGCCGATTTCAGCGCCATAATGCTAGGCTCGCCCGCTCGCGTCCCGCCTGGACAAGATAGTGATTTATAACAACCTCATATATCTTGTCATTGTCATTTTCGTTCTCTCAACCAACAGTATCCCGGAGGCACCGCTGCTGGGTGCGGGTTTTACCTCCCTTGTTTTTCTGCTGAAGGGCGCCTTTTTTTTTCTGCTGGTGACGCTCACCTATGGCAGGAACCGGGTCAGTCAGGCAGCGAGCTATTTTTCCGCTGAACAGAGACTGTCCATCCTGGCCATCCTCTCTTTGGCCATAGATGTCTATTTTCTTGACTGCCAATATTATTTTGCCTTGCTGCCGGGGTCTGACAGTTTGCCTGTCTTGATCAGTTTTGCCGGTATTCTGCTCTTTTTTTTCTATCTCTGCCTGATCTGGTACGGCGCCAGAAAAAGCTATGGCCTGGTTTTCGGCCGGCGCTACTCCGGTTTCACCTTTATTAAAACCAATCTCAAAAATAATATTCCCATCATCCTGCCATGGCTGACTCTGTCGTTGCTGGCGGATGTCCTGCTGCTGCTTCCCTTTCCCGGCATCAAAAAATTTTTTCAGTCATCCTGGGGAGAACCGCTTTTTTTCATCATCTTTTTTATTCTGCTGGCCGTTGCCTTTCCCGAGATCATCAGGCGGCTGTGGGGGTGCAGGTCCATGGAGCAGGGGATTACGCGCCGCCATATTGAGAATTTCTGCAGCAGGCAGGGGCTCAAGTATGCCGATATTCTGGTCTGGCCTTTGTTTGAGGGGCTGGTGCTGACGGCCGGGGTCATGGGGCTTATCCGGCGATTCCGCTATATCCTCTTTACCCCCGCCCTGCTGAGAAACCTGACCATTGAGGAGGTGGATGCGGTCATGGCCCATGAAATCGGCCATGTGAAACGCTACCATCTGCAACTGTACATTGTCCTGCTGCTGGGTTTCAGTCTCATTGCCCAGCTCGGCTCCTATCTCTTCATGTATGTTCTGCTGAAATCCGACCATTTTTACCAGCTCAGCGCCTTCCTGGGCAAAAAAACGGATGTGGTGCTGATCTTTGTCAGCACCTTTGCCCTGCTGCTGCTGCTGATTTTTTATTTCCGTTTTGTTTTTGGATTTTTTATGCGCAACTTTGAACGCCAGGCTGACCTGCATGCTCTGACAAGCATGGGGAGCAGTCAGGGTATCATCAATGCCCTGGAAAAGGTGGCGTGGCTCAGCGGCAATATCAGAGAGCTGCCCAGCTGGCATCACTTCGGCATTGCCGAGCGGGTTGCCTTTCTGAACCGCTGCCAGCATGACAGCAGCCAGATTGCCAGGCATCACCGCAAAGTTTATGGGGCTCTGCTGCTCTATATTTTTGTCCTTTGCGGTACGGGTTTCACCCTGTGGAAGATGCCGGATGATCTGCTGCAGAGAGCCCCACTGGATCATCTGGCCAAGCTCTATAAGGAAAAAATAACGGAGCAGCCCAATAATGCCCTCTGGTACCAGCTGCTCGGCGATCTGCAGCAGGGGAGAAGATTTTATGCAGAGGCCGTTGAATCCTATGAAAAAGGCCTGCTCCTTTCCCCGGGCCATCCTGAAATCCTCAATAATCTGGCCTGGATTCTGCTTACGGCTGAGGATCATCGTTTTGTTGATCCGGCAAGGGCGCTCATGCTGGCAAGGGTGGCTGCCGCCGCCAAGCCGGCGGCCCATATCCTCGATACCCTGGCCCTGGCTTATTGGCGGAACGGTTTTAGCGAGAAGGCCCAACAGGTTGAAAGACAAGTGATCGCGACAGATCCTGAAAACAGGGCGTATTACGAGGAGCAGCTGGAAAAATTCAGCTCTCCTGCGGGGGTTGATTGACAATGGAAAATAGAGGGAAAAATAACGGGAAACCCCGCGGCCTTGTGCTGCTGCATACCGGCAACGGCAAGGGAAAATCCACGGCCGCCTTTGGCCAGGCCCTGCGGGCGGCAGGCCAGGGGCTGCAGGTGTGCATCGTGCAGTTCATCAAAGGGCTCTCCCGGACCGGTGAGGCAAAGGCATTTCAGGCCCTGGCTGACAAGGTGGAATTCCATGTCATGGGCAGCGGGTTTACCTGGCAGCAGAAGGATAAGGAAGAGGTGACGCGAGTCGCCAGGCAGGCCTTTGCCTTTGCCCGGGAAAAGATCATGAGCGGCCGTTTTGACATGGTGGTGCTGGATGAACTGACCTATCTGATCAGCTATGGCATGGTGGATGAGGCGGAGGTGCTCGACCTGATCAGGTGCCGTCCCGCTGGTCTGCATCTGGTTATTACCGGCCGCGATGCCAGTGAGCAACTGGTGGCGGCCGCGGACCTGGTTTCAGAGGTGAGGATGATCAAGCATCCCTATGAGGCCGGGGTTGCGGCGCAGAAGGGGATTGAATTTTAGTCTGCCTGCGGGTGGTTGCTGCCGCGGATAATGGCCAGCGGGGTCCGGAAATCGAGTTTGGCAAGATCCTTTCCTTCGGTGAGGGCCTGGCCGAGCATGGCGCCGAAGCGGCAGGCTTCTTCCAGCTGTTTTTTTTCATGGCCGTAGCGGGGGTAATACCTGCCGATGAATTTCGACCTCTCCGGGGATCTGCCGGCAAGCTTCAAGAATACGCCAATGGTGCGCCAGGGCTCTCTGCTGGGATGGGTAAAGACCATGCAGTTGACAAGGGATGCCCCCTTTTTTTTCAGCAGGGCGCGCAGGCCGAACAGGTGCATCCGCCAGTATCCCCGGCAGGAAATGAGAGAGATAACCCGCTGGTTTGCCAAAAGAGTGCTGCCGTCGCGGTCGAGAAGCGACAGGACGGGCCCGCTTGGCTGATAGGACCAGGTGGGGCCGGCAAGGATCATGAGATCAAAGCGGCCCTGGCATTTATCTGACAATGGTGCGATGGGAATGCGCTTTCTGAAAAAGGTCAGCACCATCATGGCCACCGTTGCCCGGATTGATCCGAAGGGAAAGCGCAGAGGCTTACGCGGGCGCAGTCTTTCGATGGTTACCGATACGCCGGCACATTCCAGCCCGTTTGTCAGTCTGGCCAGCAGATTGCTCGTCTGGCCGCTTAAGGAATAGCAGATAATTAATACTTTCTTGACTGCAGTAGTTTCCATGCGACTCCATTTTACCCCATGAAAAGGAATTTTTCATTATGGAAAAGATCTCAGATGTCATCATCATCGGCGCCGGCATTTCCGGTCTTGCCGCTGCCCATTTTATCAAAAAATTAGCACCGTCCTTTGAGGTCATGCTCCTTGAGGCCGGCGACCGGGCCGGCGGGGCGATCCAGTCATTTCATCAGGACGGTTTTCTGGCAGAATGGGGTCCCCACGGTTTTCTGGACAATGCGGAGGAAAGCAGAGAAATCCTCGAAGATACAGGTCTTTACAGTGAGGCCCAGCAGGCGCCTTTAGGGGATTTTCACCGCTATGTCTGCCACCGGGGCAGACTCGTGCAGATCCCGCAGAAACCGGGGAAGATCCTTGCCACCCCGCTGCTGCCTTTCTGGGGTAAACTCAGAGTGCTGGGTGATCTGTGGATCAAGCCGGACCCGAAAGACCAGACTCTCGGGCAGTGGGCCGGCAGGCGATTCGGCAAGAGTGTGCTGCCTTTGGTCGATGCGGCGGTGACCGGCAGTTATTCCGGTGATTTTAATCTGCTCAGCATTGATTCGGTCATGCCGGGTTTGCGTAAGCTCGAATGCGAACATGGCTCTGTCATCCGCGCCCTGCTGCGCAAGATGAAAGAAAAGAAGGGGTCCATCAGGAAAAGGCTGCCAGCCATGAACAATTTTCCCCAGGGGCTTGATCGTCTGGTGGAGGTGCTGGCCCATGGGAAAAATATCGCCTTTGCCCGCAGTGTAACCGCCCTGGGCAGAGAGGATGGCCAATGGCGGATCACCACGGCACAGGGGGAGTTTTCCGCAAGAAATGTTGTGATGGCACTGCCGGTGAACAGTGGTCTGAAGATCCTGTCACTAATTAAGACGCCGCCCATCGCCCGGATACCTGTTTCACGGATCTGCAATGTGGTGCTTGGTTTTGACGCCAGCGCCAAGGTGCCCTATGGTTTCGGTTATCTGGCACCGGAACGCGAGAAGCGTTTTACCCTTGGCGTGTTATTCTCCTCCCATATGTTTCCCAATAGAGCGCCGGCGGGCAAGGTGCTGATGGAGGCCCTGGTCGGAGGCCGCAGGCATCCTGAGCGGCTGGAGCTTTCCGACGAAGAGATCATCGCCTCGGTTTGTCAGGATATCAGGCAGCTGATGGAGCTGCCGGAAAAACCGCTGTTTGCCAAAGTTCTGCGCCCGGCCAGCGCAATCCCCCAGCTGGAAATGGATCATCCGAAAATGCTTGCTTACAGAGCGGGACTTGAGCAGGAAAACAAGGGGCTTTACATCTGCGGTTTCGGCTGGGACGGCGTCGGCATCAATGATATGGTGAAATCAGCCAGAAAGGCCGCGGTGGCCATCAGTACCGGCGGCAGAGGCGAGGAGGCCGCTGCCCCGGTCAAGCCTGTTTATTTCTGATACTTTACAGAAATTTTTTCTCCAGCCTGTCTGCAAGAAATTCAACCTGTTTGCGGACGCTGGTGTTGCGTATCTGCTTGTCGGTAATAACCCTGATGGCATGGACCACGGTTGAATGGTCCCGGTTAAATGCCTTGCCGATATCGGCAAGGGGCATGTCGGTGTACTTGCGCGAGAGGTACATGGCAATCTGCCTGGGAAAGGCCAGGGTTTGTTTGCGGGATTTTGACTGAAGTTCCGCAACGTCAACCTTGAACTGGGTGGCAATAAAATCCCTGATCACCATCGGGGAGAGTTGCCTGCTGTTGCCGATGATGTTTGCCAGTGTTTCCTTTATCATGGTGAAATCAGGCGCAGTTTTCATCAGGGCGCACTGGGCTTTGAGGCTGATGATGGTGCTTTCCACCTGGCGGATATCGCCTTTGATGTTTTCCGCCAGGTAGACAATATGCTCTTCGTTTAAATCCAGGGAACTGATTTCCGCCTTCCGGCGGATTATTTTAATTCTGGTTTCCAGGCTGGGTGGATTGATGGTGGTAATGATGCCGGAAGAGAGCCTGGAGCGGATGCCGGAATCGATATCCGGGATCTCCCGCGGCCCAAGGGAGCTGGTGAAAATAATTTTTTTGCCGTTTTCAAGGAGAATATCAAGGGCTTCAGACAGTTCCGCCTGGGTTTTCAGTCGACCGGCCAGCGTATGGACGTCCTCGATAAGCAGGACATCACACTGTTTGTGATATTTGTCCTTGAAATGGTTCATGGTGTTGTTTTTTATGTTCTTGACCATTTCGGCTGTCAGTTGCTGTGCCGTCAGGTAGTTGAGCCTGGTGGCAGGCTTGTGGCCGATGATGTGATGAGCAACGGCGTGGGTGAGGTGACTTTTACCCAGCCCTGTTCCCGCTTTCAGATAAACACAGGAGCCAATGGTCGAATCATTCATGGCGATATCCGCACAGGCGGAATGGGCCATGATATTGCTGCTGCCGACAATGAACTCATCAAAAGTGAAGCGGGGGTGCAGGGTTCTGATTGATGACTTGGCCTTCGGCATATCAGGCAGCCGCACCGGTTCATATGGGGCGTCAAGCAGCGGCTGCGGGGACCTGCTGCCGGCCTTTGTCCGGAAAACAATCTGCACGTCGTTCCGGCCGGCTTGCCGGAGAGCTTCCTGCATGGTGCCCAGATATTTCTCCGTTACCCAGGAGCAGGAAAAGGTATCCGGGCAGGCAACCTCAAGGGTGCAGTTATCATTCTCTTTACCGGATAATGGGTTGATCCAGAGCGAATACGCGCTTTCTGGGAGTTTTTCCGCGAGAATTTCTTTGATTTTGTGCCAGAGCATGGATGAACCTGCGATATGTGAAATTAGGAATAAATAAAAAGAAAAAATATTTAGATCAAATTAAGAGACCGTTTGGATTCTGTTTGCTTGTATAAAAAAAACCCGCTTCCTGTCAAAGACGGTTAATCCCGATTTTTAAAAATAAAAGCTCAAGTTATCAACAGTCTTTGTGCCCTTGCAAGACACGGAAAGAGAAGAGGTGCATTTCTAACGGGCTATAAAAACGCACTTTTTGCACCCATGGGTTGAAAGCCCATAGAATCGGGAGAAAGTAGGTTTTTGGATGGAGCATTTTTGTATTTAAGTGATCTCTGAATGTCTACTTTTTCTCCTCATTTCTCTTATTTCCTGTTAAATGCTCGTTTTTTTGCTAACTGCCCGAGACTTCATGGGGAATTAATTTCAGGATTTTTTCCCGGCGTGATGATGAAAAAATTAAGCACAATGTCAAGAGAAAAAGTCTTTGTTTTGGCATGGTTGAGGCATACAGCAGTGTATCATTCACTGTATCATCGCCGGGGGTGGACGGATTGACTGGTCAGGTGTGCTAACCCCCTTGGTCAATAATTTTCCCCACGCTGTGGGTGATTTACTGCGAAAATCATATAAAGATGAATGGGAAGACATGGCAGGGAAGGGGAACTTTTTTCTGCGGTGAAGACGAGATGCAGGCTAACCGGTGCATCGGCGGCTGAATTTTTTCCGCGAAATAAAAAAAATTAATCCGCATTGATGACTTGATTAACTTTCTTACGGGTCGGCAGCTGCTCCAAGGGAACGTATCCTCTTTTTTTTATCATTTGCCCTGCCTGAAGTTCAATTTTTTAAATTCATTCTCCAAATGCAGACACCTCCGCCTCCCAATTCTCGAGGAGGCAATTTGTAGGTAATTCTACCACGTTGTTGTTACATGTGTTAACAGCCGGGATTACAACGCAGCAGGCTCCGTCTCCTTCAAGCGACATAATGTCCTCCTCCTTCTGGTGCAAGTCTTTTATTAAATACAAGTGATATAATAAATTATTATGTAAATTAAGCAAGTTATGGCTATCACTTATTGATAATGATGATTAAAAGCGTTTGGCACAGAAGGTGCAATAGACGCAGAATACTTCCTTGCAGATCTAAAAAAGTTGTAATGGAAGCAAATTGTTCCTGGGGAAGGAGGGAACAGGAAAAGTGTAACAGTGTGGTGCGCACCGCAAGATGACAACTTTTTCAGCAAACAGTATGGCTCTCAGCGGAGAAAGAGTGAAGAGGCAAAGCCGCAGTCGTTGGGAAAGAGGGAATCAAAACCTCGACTGCTGGTGATGGCAACCTGCTGCAACAAGAAAATTTTTCTTGTTGTCTCTTTTATAATTAACAAAACGAGGATTTATGATGTCAAAGAAAAGATTGTCTCTCGTGTTGGCCTTTACCGGTGCGTTCTTGCTGACCGCGTCGACCTCTTATGCCTTCAGCAGTTTCGGCACCGATGTCAACAATGCCTGCGCCCCGGAACAACCCTATACCGGGAGTTGTGCCCTCTGCCATACAGGAGGCTATAGTTCACCCACCCCTGCCAAGACTGCCTATTTAGCCGGCGGCAGCGCATTGCTGGATTTTTTCTGTCCCGCAGGGCTGGTCTGTACGGACAGTGACGGGGACACCTATGCCCTGGAAGGCGGCGACTGCGGTACGGTTGACTGCAATGATGACGACGCAGCGGTTAATCCTGCTGCCGTGGAAAACTGCACTGACGGCTTTGATAATGACTGCGACGGTCTGGTCGACGCTCAGGATCCTTCCGCAGTAGGCTGTCCGCCGGTATGCACCGACGGTGACGGCGACACCTATGCCGTGGAAGGCGGCGACTGTGGTCCGGTGGACTGTGATGACAGCAATGCCGGCATAAATCCCGGCGCGGCTGAAGTGTGCGGGGACGGCATTGATAACACCTGCGACGGCGTTATCGATGAAGGATGTATCACTGAACCGGCATGCACCGACAATGACGGCGACACCTTTGCCGTGGAAGGTGGTGAGTGCGGTCCGGTGGACTGTGACGATACCGATGCCGCGGTTAATCCTTCAGCAGAAGAAGACTGCACCGACGGTATCGACAACAACTGCAACGGTCTCATTGATGCCTTGGACGGCTCAGCGACAAACTGCCCGACAGCCTGCACCGACGATGACGGCGACGGCTATGCCGTGGAAGGCGGAGAATGCGGACCGGTTGATTGCAACGACGCTGACGCCACCGTAAATCCCGGCGCAGAAGAAATCTGCGCAGATAGTGTTGATAATGACTGTGACGTACAGGTGGACGAGGGTTGTGATCCCGCCTGCCCGGATGCGGACGGCGACAGTTTCATGGATGCTGCCTGCGGCGGAACGGACTGCAACGATCTTGATGCTGCCATCAATCCCGCAGCATCTGAAGTATGCGGCAACGGCATTGATGAAAATTGCAATGGAACCAGTGATGACACTTGTCTCAGCTGCCCGGACGGTGGCGTACTGTCCATCACCGGCGCCTTGTATAAAGAGCGGAAATTAGTCGTGAAGGGCCGGTCACACCTCAGGACCCGCATCTCCATCGTTGATGCTGATTCCGGTAAGGTGCTTGCCGAGAATATCCGGGTAAAGGGGGGTAAATGGAAAGTAGAGATCGAGAAGTTGCCCGCCCGTTATGTCCCTGAAACGGTGCAGGCCATCAACTCTGACGGCTGCTCAACAGAAAAGGATGTCACAATCAAGGCTCGTAAACAACGCAAGGATAAAGACGATCACAAGGATAAAGACGATCACGATGACGATTAAGTGCTCGCTTAATCCGGCATAACTAACGCAAAAAGGGGGGAGGCCAGCTGGCCTCCCCCCTTTTTGCGTTCAGGTTGTGTGGATGAAGAGTGCTGTTTCCATGTTTTGCTTTTCCTGCCTGCAGGGTTTGATATTCATCCGGGTTGTCTACATCGGCAATCTTTCATGGGGCATTTGCCGGAGATGGTCGGCCCGGCCAGCTCAAAAAAACATTAACCTCTCGGATTGACAGAATAAATAGAAAACAACCTTGATTAAATATGATAAATTTGTCATTATGCGACATTCAATGACAGAATAGAGTCCGGCTGTCTTCTCAACGTTTCCAGCCGGGAGGGATGCTGTTGCAAACCTGAAAGAAGCGGAGGTGCGGAATGTGTTTATGTCAAGCGCGAAAAATTTTTTCTGTAGGAGATTCAACAAGTTATAAGTCGTATACCCTGAGTAATTACCGGAACATCAAGCAGATTTCCCGGCTCAGTGAGGAGCAGAAATTTGCCATAGATGTGGTTGCCCGGGTCCTGCCGTTCAAAACAAACAACTATGTGGTCAATGAATTAATCAACTGGGACAATGTCCCCGATGACCCGGTCTTCATCCTCAATTTCCCGCAAAAAGGGATGCTCCACCCCAACCATTTCGACCAGATGGCGAAACTGGTCACAAACGGCGCCGCAAAAACAGAAATTACCGCCTGCGCCAATCAGATCCGCATGGAGTTGAATCCCCACTCCGCCGGGCAGATGGAGCATAACCGACCGCTGCTCAACGGCAAGGTGCTGTCCGGCATGCAGCATAAGTATAAGGAAACGGTACTCTGCTTTCCCAGCCAGGGCCAGACCTGTCATGCCTACTGCACTTTCTGTTTCCGCTGGCCCCAGTTTATCGGGGTGGAAGAACTGCGGTTCGCCATGCAGGAGGCGGAGCAGCTTGTTCAATATCTGCAGATCCATCCGGAGGTGACGGATGTCATCCTGACCGGTGGCGATCCGCTTATCATGCGGACCAAGGCCATCGCCTCTTATCTGCGCAAACTCCTGAGCGCCGACCTGCCTCATCTGCAGACAATTCGTATCGGCACAAAAACCCTGTCCTACTGGCCGCAGCGTTTTATCAATGATGCCGATTCGGATGATCTGCTGCATCTTTTTGATGAGGTGGCGGCTGCCGGCAAACATCTGGCCATCATGGCCCATTTTAATGCCCCGCAGGAACTTGAAACCGATCAGGTGCGCAATGCGATTTGCCGCATCCGTTCAACCGGGGCGCAGATTCGCACCCAGTCCCCGTTGCTCAGGCATATAAATGATAAACCGGAGAGCTGGATTGCCATGTGGAAGGAACAGGTCAATCTTGGCTGTATTCCCTATTATATGTTTGTGGTGCGCGATACCGGCGCCCAACATTATTTCGGTGTTCCCCTGGCCAAGGCCTGGAAAATTTTCAGAACAGCCTATAATCAGGTGAGCGGTATTGCCCGGACGGTGCGGGGACCAAGCATGTCGGCCTTACCTGGCAAGGTGCAGGTGCTGGGTGTCAGTGAGGTGGGCGGGGAAAAGGTCTTTGTGCTGCAGATGCTCCAGGGTCGTAATCCGGATTGGGTGGCGCGGCCCTTCTTCGCCGCCTTTGATGGCCGGGCAACCTGGCTTGATGAACTGCGCCCTGCTTTTGATGAAGAACGCTTCTTTTTTGATGCGGAACCGGGCCAGCTGCCGGAGAGAAGTTCCGCATCTCTTGTTGCTCTGCATTAACTGACCGATCACAGGCAGTCGCCCTGTCTCCAGGTGGTTTTGTCGTTTATGCCCCCGGAGGCAGGGCCTCTTTGATCGCTGCTGCCAGTTCCTGGACAGTGTAGGGCTTGCGCAGAAAGCTTGAGGCCCCCAGCTTGATGGCCTGCTGCACCTCATCACTGGCGGAAAAACCGCTCACCAGGATAGCCTTCTGGTCCGGCCGTATTGTCAGGATCTGTTCATAGGTTTCGCGGCCGCCTATGCCGGGGGGCATGATCATGTCAAGCAGGAGCAGGGCAAAACTCTGTTTGCCGATTGCGGATACCGCTTCTTCGCCGCCGGTTACCGTCTGCGGCTCATAGCCCAGCCGCGTGAGCATGCTGGCGGCAATCTCCCGCTGCTGTTCGTCGTCATCGATGACCAGGATCTTTTCCCCATTGCCGATCAGCAGTTCCTCTGGTTTGGAATCCAGCATGGTAAAATTTTTTTCCATGCCTGCCGGAAATTGGATTTCAAAGGCCGTTCCGGCAGAATTGCTTGCCACTTCAACCGTGCCGCCATGTTCCCGGACCACGTTCCACACCACTGCAAGACCGAGTCCCGTCCCACTGCGGCCCATGACCTTTTTGGAATAAAAGGGTTCGAAAATTCTCTCCAGATCTTCTTTTTTGATGCCCGGGCCATTATCGCTTATACGCAGTAAAACCCTGGGGAGCATTGCCTGCGGTGGCAATGGGACATTGGCGGTGGCTATGCGGACCGTCCCCTGTCCCTCAATTGCTTCCGCCGCATTGGTCACCAGATTCATCAGCACCTTGGCGATATGAATCGCCGAGCCGCTGAAGAGGGCAAGGTTGTCCGCCGTCTCCGTGGTAAAGGAAACAGCGGGGAACCGGGCTGAAAGCTGGGCGAATTCCGGTGACTGCAGGTATTGTTCGATGATGGTGTTCAGATCCACCGCCTCCTTTTTCTGGGCAATACCCCTTGCCACGGTCAGCAGGTCATCAACTATGGCGGCCGCTCTTTTTCCCGCCTGTTTGATGATGTTGAGGGGTTTGTGCATGGGACTGTCCGGTGGCTGATCAAGCAGCAGCATGTCCGGATAGGTAACGATGCCGGCCAGGATATTGTTCAGGTCATGGGCCACACCTCCCGCCATCATGCCGATGGCCTCCATCTTCTGGGCGCGGTGCAGGCGGGCCTCTACCTCCTGCCGCTCCAGCTGGGCAATTTTCCGGTCCGTGATGTCAATGACGAGGATGTGGATGGCCTTGCGGTCATCTTCCCAGTTGATCAGCTGGCCGTGAATTTCATAAAAAGTGCCGTGGTCCTCTCGCTCCCAGGTGAAACAACCGTTATGGCGGTCAAGCTGCAGGTGCCTGTTGAGGCAACAGGGGCAGATCTCTTCCCTGCCGTCTGCCCGGAAAACCTGAAAACATTTACGGCCGACGATATTACCATATTTTTCCAGGGTATACCGGTTGATGAAAAGAATTTCACAGGTGTGCAGATCAGCGACGTAGATGATATTGTCCAGGCCGTCAAGTATGCTTGAGAAGCGGCGGAAGGCGGCGGACAGTGCTTCCTTGGATTGCTGCAGTTCGACGATGTCTGCCTGCCGCCGGTAGACAAAGACCACAAGCAGCAGAACAACAACAATGGTGCAGCTGGCAACGATTGCCTCAAGCATGCGGAATTTCTGTTGCTTCTCGGCGGCAATCCTTTCGAAACTGGCAAGCCGTTTCCGGCTGTTGTAAAAAAGCAGATTGGCATTTTCATTCATGCGGATGAAAATGGGGGAGGTGTTTTTCAGAAAGTATTTCAGTTCATTGGCTGCCGCGATCCATTGGGCAGTGCTGTTGTCTTCCGTGATCCGGTCGCGGGCTGCCGTTAATTTTGACAGGATTTCCGCTTTTTTTTCAATGTCCGCCAGCCTTGGGCGGAGGTCGATGATTTCCAGAATGTAGCGTTCACCGCTGGTCGGCTGGTAATGGACGGTGGTCACCATCTCGTCTTGTTCCGGCAGGTTGAGGGGGATATGAAATTCAATGGTCCCTCCTTTTTCAATGACGTCCAGGGACTGCCTTACCTGGGCAACGGCGCGGAGAATCGCTTCGGCGAAGATGGCCCGGGATTCCGGATCAGTGGTTGCCGGCAGTCTGAGAAAATTCGCTTCAAGCTGGCGCAGATCATTGATGATCATTTCGCCGATAACGATGCGGTTATGTTCATTTTCCGTCTGAAGCTCAAGCCTGTCCTGCAGGCGCAGAAAAAGATTGTGCTGAACGATCAGCAGGCAGAACCCGAGCAGGAAGATGGCCAGAAGAATGAAAAGACCGGAAGTTGATCTGTATGGGGAAATTTTCATACCAGAACTATTTTTCCAGGAAACCGTACCTGGCAAAAATTTCTTGTCCCTGTTTTGAGGAAGCCAGCTCCATGAAACGGCGGGCGATATCCGGGTAGGGAGAAAAGCTGAGCAGGCCGAGAACGAGTTTATGGGGCGGCGCAACCTTGTCATCAAGCAGCAGTCCATCCATGAAGGGGCGGTTTTCCGCCCAGATTGAGGTGGCATGCCAGTTGAGCGTCACATCGGCATTCTTATCCAGGATTGCCTTGACTATTCCTTTGGAATCAGAGGTGAGAAAGAGGGCGTTGTCCAGGGCCTCCTGATAAATACCCAGCGGGCTCAGGATCCGTTCCGTTTCCCTGCCGATGCTGCCGCTCTCCGCTGAGCCGAGAACGACCCGGTATTGTTTGTTGGTGAGGTTTCTTACGTCGGGAGTGATATGCAGCGGGTTGCCCTTCTGGACGATGAGGGCCGCCCGGTTATAACCGACCGGTACGGTCTCTTTTATCAGCCCTTCTTCGATGCAGGTTTTGATGTATGATTCCGAGCCGGGGAGAAAAAGGTCGCCGACCCGGTTCACCTTAATACTGTTGAGCAGGGCGCCTGAGCCCTGTTTGGTGATCTTGATGGTGCAGTTTTTTTCCTGTTCGACGATCTTGGCTATTTCCTGCATGGGCATGATCATGGTGATGCCGCAGTAAATGAGAAGCTCTTGGCGGGATTCTGTCTGTTCCGCCGGTTGGCAGCCGTTTAACCCGAAAATACCTGCCAGCAGAAGAAGAAGGAATTTTTTCATAATGGCCAACCTTTATGCTTCATCATTTTTTTGAGAAATGCCGCCGTGAATCTCGACTTTTCTTTTGATGATATAAAGTATCAATCTAAACTGCAAATTATTATTTTTTCGTCACAATAGCGGGTTGGCCATGCCGGCGGGATGTGCCGACGCTTAAATAATAATGGTTATTGTTTGCCAAACGTGTTTGCCGGTATTACCTTTTTAAGCAAAACGTGAAACACTTTTGTCAACAAGGAGATATGATGGACACGCATTGTCAGAAAATAGAAGAGCATTTTATTGTCGAAAAACCCTTTTATCTGGCCCAGAAAAATGAACTGGCAGTCGCCCTGGCCGCTTACGGCAATGGTCTGCCTTTGCTGCTCAAAGGGCCGACCGGCAGCGGCAAGACGCGGTTCATGCAGTTTCTGGCCTGGACGCTCAAGCGGCCGCTTATTACCGTGTCCTGCCATGATGACCTGTCAACCAGCGACCTGGTAGGCCGCTATCTGATCCGGGGAGGTGAAACCTTCTGGGTTGACGGACCAATGACCCTGGCCGTTCGCCATGGCGCCATCTGCTATCTTGACGAGGTGGTTGAGGCCAGAAAGGATACCACCGTTGTCATCCATCCCCTGGCCGATGACCGGCGTCAGCTCGCCATTGAGAAAAGAGGCGAGCTGCTCACCGCGCCGAAGGAGTTCATGCTGGCCGTTTCCTATAATCCCGGCTACCAGTCTGTCCTGAAAGACATGAAACAGTCCACCCGGCAGCGGTTTGTGGCGTTGGAGCTCAATTATCCCCCGCCAGGGCTTGAAGCGGAAATTATCTGTCATGAGGCCGGAGTTGATGAGGAGCTGGCCCGTTCCCTGGTGCGGATAGGGGCCATGACCAGGGGCCTGAAGGACTCGGGCCTGCAGGAAGGGGCCAGTACCCGGCTGCTGATCCATGCCGGGCTGCTGATCAGAGAGGGGATTGTTCCGCGGGAGGCCTGCCACGTGACCATTACCGAGGCCCTGACGGATGATCGCGAGCTGGTCGGGGCAATTGATGAGCTGGTCAGTTCCGTAATCTGAGGGGGACGGCATGGAAGGAGTAACCGCATTCAACCTGCAGCAGATTATCCCGGACAATCAGCTCAATGACTGGGAACGCGAGGCGCTGCTCGAACAGCTGGCCGCTTATGACACGCAGCTGGAAAGGGCGGTGCTGGAACAGATCGCCGTCATCTGGCCGGTCAGTCACGCCCTGTGCTTTGCCTTTCTTGAGCAATTGCCTGGCGGGCTGCTCTGCCTGGAGACAAAACAGCTGGCCCAGTGGGTAAAAGGAATATTGCATGCCTATGAGGCGGACGGGCTGCGGGCGGCGCGTCTCTATATGTCTGATGTGGAAAATAATTTTCTCTGTCAGCTGCGGGGTGAGAACGGGATCACCTTTGCCGAGGTGCAGGGCAGACTGACGCCCTATATCCGGGGCATATCCGGCCGCAGTCTGCAGCTTGCGCCGTCCGCCGCCGCGGCAACAGATACCGCCACCATTTTCCTGCCCCGGAACATTACCTTCTACCGGGATCCTGCCGGCAATTTCCAGGTTTACAAGCTGCTCGCCACCTACCAGTGGGGTTTTATCAGCCGGGACCTTTACTGGCAGCGGCATGCCCGGTCCGATGCCATCCCTTTTCCCGGGGACGGGCCACAAGGCGGGGCAGGGGATGCTGAGGATATCCTGGCTCGTGTTTTTAACACATTTGCCGATCAGCAACTGGCCCGGGACATTTATCATCTGCTGTACACCCTGCGGGTCTCCTTTTTCCTGCAGGAAGAGTTCACCGGCCTGATGCGCGACCTGCGGCCTTTTTTTGCCCTGCTGCTCAAAAACAGGCCGGACCATCGATCACTGGCCGGAGTGAATTATCCGCTTGAGAAAATAAGGCGGTGGCTGCTCGGCCGGCTGAGCGGCGCAAAGGAAAGCGACCCGGGCGCCCATCCCCGGCTCCGGGGGATTGTGGAATCGGCCTGGAACGGCCAGGCGGGCAATGGGGCTATCGTCACCGCCACCCGTCACTTTTATGATCTTTTCTGCTTTGCTGATTCGGCCTATGAGCCGCTGCCCCCCCTGCTTTTCCAGGGGGAGTTCCGGCCGCAGGAGGCGCACCGCGCCCGCCTGGCCAGACGGGAGAACAACAGACAGAAATTCATTGAGGCCCTGGCCGCCATTCTGCCGGCCCAGGCAAATGCCGATCAAGGAGGGGAGGCGGAAAAAGAGCCCCACCATAACGCCGCCAATGTGGCGGAAAAGGGCGCCAATGTCACCCCGGTCCGGCAGGACAAGTCAGGCAAAACGGAAGCTGACCGGCAGACTGGGGAAGAACCGCGCTATATCTGTCTTGATGATGAACATCTGGAGTTGCCGGCAGAGCTGCGGGAGTTAGCCGGGGAGATCGAGGAGGATCTTGGTTCCCTGCCCTCTTTCTACATCGCCAGCGCCAGCCAGCGGGCAGGCGGGCAGGGCAAAAGCCCGGCCAAAGGCCCGCAACAGGAGGCGGGGGAGGCGCTGCAGGGCGGGCTGCTTTACGATGAATGGGACTTCAGGCGGCAGGGGTTCCGGAAAAACTGGTGCAGGTTGAACCTCAAACGGCTTGATGCGGTCAAGGGGACTTTTGTCGCGAATACGCTGGACAAATACCGCGGGCAGATCCTGCAGCTCAAGCGGCAATTTGAGATGCTGCGCACCCGGCATGTCTTCGTCGGCCGGCAACGGGACGGGGAGGATGTGGACCTTGATGCGCTGATCGAGGCCCATGCGGACCTCCGGGCGGGGCTGGTCCCTTCGGAGCGGCTATTTGTCCGTCTGCAGCGGGACGAGCGGGACATTGCCGCCCTCTTTCTGGTGGACATGTCTTCTTCCACGGAAGGGTGGGTGGGCACGGCCCTGAAGGAATCACTGGTGCTGCTGAGCGAGGCCCTGGATTCACTGGGCGACCGCTATGCTATTTACGGTTTTTCCGGCATGCGGCGCACCCGCAGTGAGATTTATCGCGTCAAGGAGTTTGCTGAGCCCTACACAGATGAGATCAGGGGACGCATTGCCGCCATCGCCCCGGTGGATTATACCCGCATGGGGCCGCCCATCCGGCATTTCACCAGGATGCTTGCCAAGGTGGACGCCAGGGTGCGGCTCTTGATCATCCTGACCGACGGCAAACCGGAGGACTATGATGATTACAAAGGAGAATATGCCATTGAAGACACCCGGCATGCCCTGCTCGAGGCCAGGAATGCGGGGATCCATCCCTTTTGCATCACCATCGACCGGGAGGCCCAGGATTATATGGGCCACATGTTCGGCGAGATCAATTATACCTTTATCGACGATGTCAGAAAGCTGCCCCGGCGTGTACCGGAAATATACCGCATGCTCACCAGCTGAACCGGAGGCGGCCTGCAGACCGTTTAATCGTCCTCAACCAGATAACCTTTCAGCTTTTCCAGCAGGGAATCGGGCAGTTCTTCCTTATAGAGGAAGGCCTGCGCCTCCTCCCCGGTTATCTGCTGTTTGACCTCAAGGGGCAGAGAGCGGAGTATCGCCATTCGTTCGGGATCGGGTTTTTCCTTGCGCGGGCCGACATTCTTCATAATTTTTCTCCGGGAAAGGCCGGGTTAAAAGGTAATAATCCGGTACCCTTCCTCTATGAATTTGCCCATGGACGGATGGCCGGACAGCTGGCCGACCAGGGGAAGACCTTCTTCTTCCACCGCCTCGGTGACCTTCATCTTGGCAGAGCATGCCTTGCAGACGGCAACTATGAGGCCTTTTTCTTTTGCCTGCTGATAGAGCGGGGCCAGGAAATGACCCTCCTTGCTCATGACGGGTATCAGTTTCACCGCTTCCCCTTCGATAACGATGCTGCCCGCCCGGCCCCTCTCATGCAGGTCAAGGGCGTTGAGCAGCACATGGATAAAACAGAGGGGATCGCCCCGGAAGGCAAAGAGCACGATTTTCTCGTCTGAAGTTGTCATTGTATTACCCTCCTCGGGCGTTAGTCAATCAGATTGGCCGGTCCGTAATACTCTCTGGCGTGCTTGCAGACCGGGCATTTTTCAGGGGGTTCGGTCCCTTCATGGATGTTGCCGCATTTGCTGCATTTCCATTTGATGGGCTCGTCCCTCTTGTAAACCGTGCCGTTTTCCACCATTTCCAGCAGCTGCTGGTAACGGTCGCGGTGATGGGCTTCGACCCTGGCAATCTGTCTGAACAGGAAGGCGGCCTCCATGCGGCCTTCCGCCTCGGCCTGCTCGGCAAAGGTGGGGTACATGTCGGTGGTTTCGTAGTTTTCACCTTTTACCGCCTCCTTAAGGTTGGCGATGGTGTCACCAATGCCGTGCAGCAGCTTGAACTGGTCCTTGGCGTGCTGCATCTCATTCAGGGCGGTCTCCTCAAAAATGGCGGCGATGTAATGGTATCCTTGTTTTCTGGCGACCTTGGCAAAATAATCATATTTGTTACGGGCCTGGGATTCGCCGGCAAATGCTGCCTGCAGATTCTCTTCGGTTTTGCTCATCTGTTGTTCCTCCGGTCTTTGCTGAAACAGGGTCAAGGTGAATGGAAATCAAATAATATTGAGAGGCATCATGCGGAAAAAACAATGATTTTTTGTAAGATTATTGAAAAATTCTGCCGGGATGTCAATAATTGGGCAAAATTTTGTTGCAGGCGGCTGTTTCATGTGGAAAGCAGAAGGATGGCGCCGCAGGCCAGAATCAGGCCGATGATCTGTTTGAGGGTGAGCGTTTCGTGCAGAAAGATAACGGCCAGGATGACGGTGATAAGCGGGTAGAGGGCGGTCAGGCCGACGACGATGGAGATTTTTCCTTTCTGGGCGGCGGTAAAGAAAAAGAGGGTGCCGGTCATACCGGCAATGCCGGTGAGCACGGCAAAAAGAATACCCCTGGGGTGGTTCTGCGGGTGGAATTTGATAAAAAAGAGGGTGATCAGGCCAACCAGGATGGCGCCGAGCACCTCATAGACCAGGGCGCTTGGCGGTGAAATGTAGCTTACGGCGATTTTGGGGAAAAATCCCCAAAAGCCGTAAATGATCATAGCCAGTAATGCCGACAGCAGCCAGTTGTCCATGCCTTATTCACACGATGGAGCAGATTAATTTCTGCCGGTGCCCCAGATCAGTTTACCGCCGGAATTATCCATATTCTTGGTGGTATCCGGGGTATAAATAATCAACTGGTTATCCTCGCCGCGTCTGATTGTTGTCCAGTCAAGGCGTGAATACCACAAGCCGACCTGATTGCCGTACTGGTCAAGGATAAACGCCCCAAGGTACCTGTTTCTGATCCGGTATCTGTTGTCAATCCGGTCCACCCAGGCTTGCAGTTGTGCCGGGGTGAGCCGGATCTCTTTCCACAGGCTGGGCGCCAGCTGGAATTTTTTGTCGATGGCCATGATGGCATCCGGTTCCGCGTCCGGGCCGATATAATAATAGTTGTGGCTAGCCAGCACCTGACCGGATTCAAAGATGTCATTGACCGAGAGTTTGAAATCCAGGCGGCCGTAAGCGCCCGTGCTGCAGGCCGTCATGATCGCACTCATTGCCGCAAGGAGCAGCAACATCAGGAAAGATGTCGTTTTCATGGGAATTACCCGTGGATTTTGCATAAGTGAACCCCCCTTTCCCCTCTCATTGAACCTCATCGCTGGCAAAACCGGTGTGGGGCTTGCTCAGAATGACCTGTCTTGAAAAAATATAAGAATTATTCTGAAAAACACCAGGCCGCGGCAAACCTCCTTCTTCATCGCAGAGTTTTAACCGCTTGACCTTTTGCAGGAGTAACAGCATATAATAAAAATATTTATCAGGCCGGATACAATCAGTAAAAGGCCACTTGCGGAAGGTGTCAAGGGATTTTGCCGCAATCCCATGGGTGGGCGGAAAAACAGGAGCGGGGAGTGTTGAGCGGCGGCTGTTCTGCCGGGCGGCATGGTGGCTGCTTTGACGGGATGGGATTGCAGGCCCTGGTCATCGTCCATTTACCGGCGGGCGGCAAGGTCGACCAGCGTTGCGCCCCACCCGCTTCTGTCCTCATGGGCCAGGCGGAAGGAGACAACCTCCGGCAGACGTTCCAGAATGGCGTGCACGGTGCGCAGCAGCGTCCCCGTGCCTTTGCCGTGGATGATGCGGATCTGGAGGATATTGCGTTCCCGGCAGACACGGATGTACTCCGGCACAAGACTCTTCACATCACGGGGATTGAAGGTGTGTAAATCAAGTATGCCGTCAATCGGCATGTCAATCGCTTCTGCTTCGTCGTCCATTGGAGAATGCCGTGTGGTTTTTCGTGACTGTTTCCTGGAATGGCCTGGAAAATCTTCTCTTTTGCAACCGTAATGAATCCGGGATGTGATGTCAATGCAAAGAAAAGCAGGAGAAAAAGTTTGCAATTTACTCGTTGCCCGAGGGTGTGCGCATGGTTGTCTGACCGATAAGTTTTTAATTGATAATTATTATTATAAATGATATTTTCCCGGTTCGCATACATTCGAGCAAGGTAAAGGGAGCGGCCAAAATGACGACAGATGAGAGAAATCAAAAAGTACTTTTTCTTGGTTCAAACGTTAAGATCCGTAATCTGCCGATTAAGGAGGTGAGCCTGATTGAAGAGGGCAGCCTGCCGGCATACGGTTATAACCCCGGTGATTTCGTCGAGCTGCTGGCCGGCAAGATTGCCGTGGAAAACGGGCGGCTTGAGCAGTGTCTGACCTGGCTGGCCTCTTATCTGACCGGCGGCAATCTGAGCCCGCAGATCACCACCATTACCTATGGCGAGCAGAAGGACATCTTTCAGATTTTCAGAAAAAGACAGCGGCCGGAAATCGACAAGGATCATGGCTGGTTCATGGTGCATCAGATCCTTCCTTTTGCCGGGCGGGGTTCGGATGAGCATGCCCTGACGATAACCGATGACAATAGAGAAAAATTGAGCGGCCATGATGGCATCATGGTTGTTGACGACGGAGGCCGCCCGCCCCAGATTGCCGCGGAGCTGAAAGAGCTCAATCCTTCAGCCTGGGTCATTGCCATGGGCATCAGTGTGGCCCATTGGCTGGATTGGGCCAGGGAGTTCGGCGAGAATTTCGTCCTCTTCGGCCGGCTGTCCGATCTGGAAACCACCCGCATGGAGATGGACAGCTCGGTGGTGTGGGAGTCCATTGTCGCCATGTCCCTGCGGGCCCTGCGCTCGCCCGAGGTCGGCATCTGGGATGCGCAGCGCGGTTGCTTTCGCTGCCATGTCATGATCGAGATGTTTCCCCATGGTCTTCTTTATGTCAGCCCGAAAAATGTATTCTTCCGCCACCGGGAAGGGAGTCTGCCGGAAAAGAGTTCCCCCCGGCAGAAGGGGTCTGTGCCCGCCTATGACACCCTGGTCACCTCCATGCTGGCCATGGATTTTATCCGCATGGGGGAGGTGGTCGCCGGCCGCAGTTTCTTCTGCGACTTTTCCAAGCGCACCCTGCTCAACTGGCAGCTGCTCTATGATCACGGCTATTATTTCAATGAGTCCCTGGAACTGCCCAACCTTGATTTCACCTCAACCTTTCCCAACGGCGCGCCATGCTCCTTTCTCGACTACAATGACCCCTGCTTTATCGAGCTGCCGGGTTTTTCCCCGGAATTCGACCGGAGTCTGGAGCTGGTGTCCGCCCAGGAGTGGAGCAAGGCGAAAATGGCCGGCCTGCGTTCCTTCTTCCCGACCTCAGGCTGCGGGGCCTCCCACCATGCGGCCATGCGGGCGGGTGCGGTGCCCCCCGGTTACATGGATATCATCCTGGAGGTGCTGCATTATCTGAAAGAAGAGGTAAGCCGGAAAAACGGTTTTCAGAATCTGCGCATGTTCCATGTGGGCCATCTGCGCACCACCGACCCGGCGGAAATCGGCCCGGTGCTCACCCTGCAGTCGGTCATGGACTCCTATGTCAGCAAGGAGAGTTTTCAGCGTCCGCTGTGTATCGGCGTGTTCGGCCCGCCGGGCTCAGGCAAGTCCTTTGCCGTGAAAGAGGTCGCCAAGGTGATCGGCAAAAAATTTGACCGCGATCCCTTTGATTTCTTTGAATTCAATCTGACCCAGTTTGCTGAACCGGATGAGATCAATTCAGCCATTGATCTGGTGCGCGCCTCTGTCGCCAAGGGCAAGGTGCCGATCACCTTCTGGGATGAGTTTGACTGTCGTTACGGTGGCCATGAGTTCGGCTATCTGCGCTATTTTCTCCCTTCCATGCAGGATGGGGTGACCTATGTGCATGGCATCCCCTATTATATCGGCCGTTCGATTTTTGTCTTTGCCGGCGGGGTCAAGACAAGCTGGATGGCCATGGAGGAGATGCTGAGCAAGGCCACTCCCCAGGAACTGCAGATGACCAAAACCCTGAAGATTCCCGACTTCATGAGCCGCCTGCGGGTCGTGCTCGATATTGACGGCATAGAGATCCAGGAGGAACTGCTGCGCGATTCGGCATCCCCCGAGGAATTGGAGGAGTTGCGCCGCATCCTGCTGAAAAGGGCCTTTATCATCGCCCACCAGATGGATACCCACTGGAAAAAGGCGGCAAGGAAAACCTCGGGCCTGCTGCTGCGGCTGCTCATTGCCCAGTACAAATTCGGGGCACGCTCCATTGAGGCGGTCATCGAGGCAAGCCGCGCCGCCGACCGGCTGGTCTATGGCCTGCCTGAGTTGATCGGGCCTTCCGGCGCCCGCATTCATGCCGACTGGCGGGTTGATCTGGAAAGGAGGCTCGATCAGGTCAGAAAAAAACAGGGATTGCGTTCCGTGTGGTAGCCGCGGGGCGGACGCTCAGCCCCGGCCCGGGGAAAGTCTTCTTTTTTTCGTGAAAAAATTGTATTGATGAATTGGCTCGGATAAGGTATAAAAATCACTTCTTCAAACAAGCACCCGTAGCTCAGCTGGATAGAGTGCCGGACTACGAATCCGTAGGTCGCACGTTCGAATCGTGCCGGGTGCGCCAGAAAATTCAAGCCCCTAACTCAATATGAGTTAGGGGCTTTTTTGTTTGCCCGGCATGGCGGGCAAACCCAGCCTGCGGTATGCAGGCGTCACCCCGACCAAGGGGAAGACAATCCGAATTGCAAGGGCGTTGCCGGTAACGGCATGGTCTGAAGAACTTGACTTTGTTGTTTTCATTGCGTTTTTTCATCTTCATTTCTCATTATAGGTTGAAATCATTTTTTGTTTTCTCTGCTGCGGTCTTTACCGTGTAACCCTGGTCGAGATACGCTTTGACCCGGCTGATAATTTTCAGGTCATTGTCGTTAAAGTAGCGATAGGCCCTTTCACCGCAGACGACTCTTTCAGGAGCCGGAATGTATCCCTGCTCATGCCAGTGCCTGATTGGTTTCACGCTTGCGCCGGTTGCTCTGGCTGCCTCCCCGATGGAAACTGGTTTGTTGTTCAAATTTGTCATTTTGGACCTCATTAAAATTGAGTTTTTTTTAGGAAATTTTATTTTTCCTCTTACCATTAGGCAGGTTAGTTAATTCCTGCCCGTGGATGGTCAGGATGAAAACTGTCTCTCAATTACTAAGGAGGTCAGTTAATTCTGGAGGTGGTGCGATGCGCCGGATTGGTGCAAAAGGTCAGTGCGATGAAACTGTGCGGAGGGGAGAGCAGTGATTATGGAACGAAAAAGGGGATATTGGTAAGGTTGAACTTGCGGATTAATCCCTATCGAATTATTAGAGGGATAGTTGGCTGAATTTGAATGAGGTTTAGGGAAATTGTATTTTGGGAAAGGCCAGTTGGTTTTGTAAAATATCTTGACCTTAGCAACCTAAAACAAACCATAATGGCCTGACATGGTTAATGATTTTTCTGTTGGAAAGATGATGTTTGTTGATTTGGTTCCTGTCAACTACTTTGGCTTAACGAATTGGTTGCGGGGTGAAAAAGCCTGATTTTTAAATCGATTTCATGTGTGGGGTGACCCAAAATTATCTTTTTGTGATCAGCGACAATTATTTTTGCAAGTGTCAGCTCTATTTGGCCCTTACCTGGGCATGAACAAAATTGAAAATAAAGAGAGAACCAATGACCACTCAATTTGTGGAAATAATGGATTTAACCAAAGTTGCCAACACGTTTCCGCAATCTGGGGATAAGTGTATTCGCCGCGAGAACATGCTGATGACACTCGCTGACATGCTTCAAACAGATACCGAAGTGGTTATCGTTGAAGGCCCTGATGGCATTGGAAAAACAACTTTGCTCGCGCAGTTTGTCGAAGAGTATCCCCACCAGGCCTTCGGCTTGTTCGTGCGCTCATCCAGTCGCTGGGCCTACGACTCTGAAATGATCACTCGTGAGCTATCGGAATTGATCGGTTGGGTTCTCAAAAAAGAGAAATTTCGTGGTGCAGATGACGATCTTGACCCTTTCCAGGTGCTGAGATCACACATTTTTGCTCTCCAAAAGAAGGCCAACAGTGAGCAAAAAACATATTATTTTGTCTTGGATGGATTGGATGAGATCCCCGAAGAGGATCATCATGAGAGAGAAACAATACTGAATCTCTTGCCATTTGGTCTTCCGCGTTTTCGGTTCATTCTTTCCGGAACCCTAGATTGTTTAAAAAAACGCTCCAAAAAGATTTCGCGAGTTAACCCTTTCAGGCTACCCGGGTTCACCTTTGAAGAAACGACCAAATTTCTTGCCGATCTCGTCGATAATCGCGCTCAGATAGAAACAATTCACAAAATTAGCAAACATATGCCAGGAAATCTTGCGAGTGTGCGGCGTTTGCTGCAGGCAGGCATAAAAGTGGACAAGTTGCTTGATGAGTTACCAGCACGCCTACCTAATTTATTCGAATTAGAGTGGCGAGTGGTGGAACAAGATGACGTATTACTGCACAAAGCGCTTGCCATCCTTGCATTTGACCAACGTCGTCATTCTCTAGACTCTCTGTCTAAACTTTGCCAAACTGAGCTAAGCGAACTTTCTGAAAAATTGACAAGCTGTAGTTTTTTGGAGATTAAAACCAATGAGCAGGAGGTCGAGTACATTAGCGATACATTTAGGCGCTTTGCTCGGGAGCGCTTATCCACACTTCGTAGCCAAATCTTGGAAACTATTATTTCCGACTTGCTAACTGCACCAGAAAGTCAGGATTCCTTAGCGCATTTGCCGGGATTTTTGCACCAAGCTGGACGCTATGAAGACTTGCTCACCTATCTGTCTCCCGAACACATTGGCCGCTTAATTGATTGTGGTGATTCATGGGTGCCCTTGCATCAAAAAATTGACCTTGGCATAGAAACCGCGCTTCAGTTGGAGCGCGATGGTGACCTCCTAAGGTTTGGTCTACAGCGTGCTATGATAACTAGCATGAAAAATTCCGAACCGTGGCGTTCCGAGATTGAGGCGTATATTGCTCTCGATGATTTCTCGGCAGCTTATGCGTTGGTGCAACGGATGGTCACAAAGGAGGATCGTCTTCATTTACTGTCTGTAATAGCCCGAGCGAAGAAGACGAGATACTTGCCTGTCGAGGTAGAACTAAGTGACCAGATTCGGCAGCTTTATAAAACGCTTGACCGTGGCAATATGGGTGAACGCGGAGTGGAGATTGCTTCTGACTTAATTTATACCCATCCCGAACTAGCTGTTGAGCTCGTTCAAGATTGCGCTGACAAAGAAGGGACTGATAATAGCCTTGATCTTGCTTTGGCTAAATTGTCATTTAAAGCTTTAACCACTGGGAATGACGAGATGGCGTCAACCCAACAGACGCTTCGCGATAAGGTGAAAAACCCAAAAGTTCAAAGATACATGGATACAATTTCTCTTTTTTTTGGGGAATACAGCGCCGAGGGGGTTATCTCTGAGGTTGAAAAATGGGAAAATGCTGCTGATCGGATTTTTGCGTTGAGAGCTTGGACAATGACTAACGCCAAACGGAAGGATGCTGCGACCGTTGTTGAGTATGGACTGGCCACTATTATCAAGACCACGACATACACTGCCAGCGCTACAGTCTACAAAGAGTTGGCCTTTCCGTTGATTTACATTCCGGACACAATACAATTAATGGCGATCATACGCAAGTTGGACGGTCTGAAGGGGCCAATTGAATCGGCTGGACCAACCGCAGAATATGTCAAACTCCAGGCGACGATGGCAGAGGCTGAGGCCCGCTATGATATCCAGGCATCATTTAACAGATTGCAGGATTTATTTTTTTACACGGACACATTAACCGAAACTGATACAAAGCTCTCATCCTTAGCCAATATTGCAAGTGTTCTTAAAAAAATAGATCAAGCCAAAAAATTTGATGAAATAGGACCAATCCATGAACTGGTTATCGAAGAACTCAGGGCGGTTATCGACGATATACTGACCAAGACGGCGAATCATTATGAAGCCGTTCGCCCTGCAATTAGTGCGTTGGCGCAGTGCGATACTAAAAGTGCACTAGAGGTGGTCTTAAAGCTGAATACAGCCCCTAGACGCGAAGAGGGATTGGTCACGTTTGTGGAAGCGGTTGCTTCTGAGCCCCCATCTGACACAAACTTTGCCGCCATGACCGAGGCCTACGGAAACCTCAAATCAATCCCCATGAAAGCGATGGCCGCGCGTGTTGCTCTAAGGTGCTTGTTAGACCAAAAGAAAGAGATGGGACCCTTTATTAGCAAGATTATTCCACTATATCAATGGGTGAATATCATACCTGATGCTGAAGAGAAATGTCAGTCTATCTGCATGATGTTAGATATTCTTCTCGAGCACAAGGAACCCATTTCCTCCAAGCTGATTACTTTATTGTCGCAACAAGATTTGATGAAGACATGGGAGACGATAGACTTGGGATGGGCCAAAGTGAATGCAGGCTTTAAGATCGTTTCGGTGATGTCAAAATGTTCTCCTAATCTTAGCCACGATTTTTTAGACAAAACGATAAAAGCACGGAACGAAATTATCTTAGATTGTCAAGATACGGCCTTAAATTACATCGGCTGCGTCCGGCTAGCCATTCGGTGTTTTAGTGGACTGATCAAACGCAAGCTTTACAATCAAGAAGATTTAGAGATTTTGCAGAACCTAATCGACAAAATTCCTTCGCCTAGCGTCCGCATCACAGCTTGGGCTGATTTGGCGCTTAAGCTTTTTGTTGCCCAAGACCTTAAAAAATATAAAGAAATCGTTTCTGAGCAAATCCGTCCTTTCTTAGAAGCTAATATCATTGAGGATGCAGAAGCGAGAATGCAAACCATCATTGCGGTAGCTCCTGCATTATATTGTGCCCACCATGCTTCCACCAAGGAATTGATAGATACTCTGCCTCAGCCATACAGGGACGATGCATATAGCTACGTCGGTTCTTTTTTAATTACCCACCATTTGCCAACAGAAACCTACACTCCGGAAAGCAAACCAAGGGAAAAAATTAGCTATGAGGATGTATTGGATGTTTACGAGATTTTGCAAAGCATAGAGACAGAACCCTTAATTTGCGGACATATAACATTACTCGTAGACAATATAGAAAAAACCTCTAGACGAGAGTTTAGTAAAACTCAGAATGCTCATATCTTGCAGAAGTTGCGAGATATCACCAAAGCAAAATTTGCCAATCTTTACTATATCAAACATGAAGGGTACAAGATTCTAACTCGGAACGTGTCAATGAAAATGAGACACCATTGTGTGTAAATTAAACTCACTCAGCTACAGTTGCAGGGAATAGCATGTTGGGTAGGTTAATCAAGGTCAAGCCCTTCGGGTAACTCCGCTACGCTTC